>Ga0207433_10000854_pt1 | contig 68153 bp, 52 predicted proteins | sample YelNatPaOPGAMG01_FD_187559 | JGI IMG/M metagenome (GOLD analysis project Ga0207433, IMG submission 187559) | Hot spring thermophilic microbial communities from Obsidian Pool, Yellowstone National Park, USA - OP-RAMG-01 (SPAdes) (version 3) | ecosystem: Environmental > Aquatic > Thermal springs...
CGGCGGCGCCCGTCGAGCGGATGCAGGGCCGCCTGATCGGCGTCCCACCGCGCCATCACCTGCTCGTGCGTGGTCCCGTGTACGCGCGGGTTGGCCACCTCCCACACCCAGCGCCGCAGCCCGGCGTTGAGGTCCTCCAGCGAGCCCGGCTCGCGGCCCAGCAGCCCGCACAGGAAGTTCCTCCGTACATACTTCACGCCCGATTCCACCTTGCCCTTCGTCTGCGCGCGGTACGGCCGGCACAGCCGCGGCGTGAAGCCCCAGTAACGCGCGAAGTCCAGAAACACCGGATTCCACACGATCTCCCCGCGCTCGTCGATCTCCTGCCAGACCGTCTTCATCCGGTCGTACAGAATCTCCTGCGGCACGCCGCCCAGCTGGCGGAACGCCTCTTCGTGCATCCGCAACAGCGTGCCGAGCTTTTGGTCGAGCGCCGCTTCGGCCATCATCATCCGGCTGTAGCCGAGCGTGAACGTGAAGCCCCACATCTGGTGCTGGCGGCCGTCGATCTCGAGCGTGCCCAGGTGGCCCCAGTCCACCTGCGCCTGCCGGCCCGGCGGCGTCTCGAACCGCCGCACCGCCACCGCCCGCGCCGCCTCACGCTTCGGCTGTAAGTAGTCCTTCAATGCCGTGTACCCGCCCCGATAGCCTCTCTCGCGAAGCTCCCGCAGTAAAACCGCCGCGTTCCAGACGCCGGCGCCGAGCCGCTGTTCGACGTAGGCTTTGAACGGCTCCAGCTTGCCGGCTCGCCTGGGCCGCGGCCCGTACCTCGTCGCCGCCTCGGGATTCGCGAGGTAACGCCGGATGGTCTTGCGGTCGAAACCCGTCATCGCTGCGATCGCGCAGATGGAAAGTCCCTCCCGCTTCAACTCCTGGATGTTTTGCACTTCTCCACTCCGTAACAGTTCGCGGCACCTCCTCGGCCTGATTCGGTGCCGTTTTAGCTCACCTCACGGGTGGGGAATTTTCATCCGGCGATTTGGGGATTTTAGCTCCGGCGGTGACAGAAAGAATGCTTAATAAATGGAAACGGCGGCTTGGAGGGGCCGCCGCGACCATCATGATTGAGTGATTAGGAACCGAGGGCTACCGGATCACCTGGCCATCTACCTCACTATCGCATGGAGAAGTACGGTAATCCGGAGCGGTTGCAGCCTGGCGCGGGATACGCCCGGGTGCCTCTACATACGCCGGGCGCGGACTCGCACGGGCGTTCCTGGACTCTGAGCGATGCAGGGGCGCATGCCTTTGCTTCCCGTAAACGGATCAAACATGGTACAAAAGGAGGGTTTCAGGAGCGTTGTTTGTCCGGCTTCTGAGGCTCCGCCTCACGGGAAAGCTCATGCCCGGCATATTGACACGCATCTATCAACGAGGCTATGCGGGCCTGAACTACCGGCTGCGGACGGTGGCCGGAGGCCGCTTCGCAACTTTCTGCCGTCCCGTGTCGATCGGCTTCGTTATCACGGAGCGCTGCAACGCCAGGTGTCTCCACTGCGACATCTGGAAGAACCGGGGGAAAGAGGAACGCGTTGAGCCGGAGGCCTGGCGCCGCGTCCTCACCGATCTCCGCCGGTGGCTGGGACCGGTACACGTGTTCTTCTCCGGTGGTGAGGCGCTGCTGTATCCGCACACTGTCGATCTGGTTTCCCACGCCGTTTCTGCGGGGCTGTTTGTCGAGGTTCTAACGCACGGCTACTGGCCGGACCAGCGCCGTATCGAAGCGCTCGCAATGGCGCGGCCCTGGCGCATCACCGTTTCGCTCGACGCCATAGGCCCGGTCCATTCGAAGATCCGCGGCCGCGATGATTTTTACGAACGCACCAGTGCGACCCTGAAGACTTTGCTGGCGCTGCGGCGCGAGCGGCGCCTGCCATACGAGATCCGGCTGAAGGCCGTCATCATGGATCACAACCTCGATGAGGTCGCGGGAGTCGCCGAGTTTGCGACACAGGACGGGGTTCACGTCTTCTTCCAACCAGTCGAGCAGAACTACAATACGCCCGAGGATCGGCGATGGTTCCTTCACAGCGCAAACTGGCCGCAGGATATTGACAAGGCGGTGTCAGTGGTCGAGTCGCTGATCGGGCTGAAGCGTGAGGGCCGGCACATCGATAACAGCTTCGCGCAGCTTGAGGCGATGATTTCGTATTTCCGCGATCCGGAGCGGCTCCGGCTGGCTACGCAGGCACACTCCGCCCACGAAAGGCGGCCTTCCTGTTCCGCGCTTACGAATTTGCAGTTTCAGCCGAACGGCGACGTTCTGACCTGTTACTCCAAGCCGCCCGCGGGCAACATCCGAAACGCCGGCGTGCGCGAAATCTGGGACAACCGGACCCGGTGGTGGGAATCGGGGTGCTGCCTGGATCAGGAACGGATGCAGTGACGCCGGCACCAGCCGCGGTTCCGGAAAGAACCGCACTCCTCGACCGCCTGGGGTTTGTCCTGAACCTGGGTTTTCTGCTCGCCACGCTCAGTTGCATAACCGACGTGGGGCTTGGGCGGATGCACTTGCCGGCTGTACTTGGGGCGGCCGTTCTTGTTACCGGGCTGGTCACACGCCGCCTGTTCCGGGGTCTGCGCGAACCTGTGGGCAAAGCGCTCGTTGGCCTGACGGCTCTGATGGCGCTGTCGGTTCCGTTCAGCGTCTGGAGAGGCGGAAGCTATGAAGCGCTTATCGGATGGATGAAGTCCCTTGCCGTCTACTTCATGATCACGGGATTCGTGCTGAGCCTCGAACAACTCCGGACCACCGCGAAAGTGATAGCCATTTCGGTCCTGATCCTGGCGATCATGTCGCTGGTTAACGGCTCGTCAGCCGCCGGGCGCCTGGGGCTGGAATCCGTGAAATTCGGTAACCCGAACGATCTGGCGCAGGTTCTGCTCATGGCTGTACCAATGTGGTGGCTTCTTGCATCCAGCCGCTCGACATCCGGTATCGCAAAGATATTTGCTTTCGCTTTGAGTGCCCCGATGCTGGTGGCGTTCCTGAGGACCGGCTCCCGTGCCGGGCTTGTCGGTTTCGTGGCTATGCTGTCCTATTCTTGCGTCAGCGGGGGCGCAAAGCGCGCCATGGCTGTCGGTCTGGGAGGCGTTCTTCTGGCGGGAGTCGTATTCCTCACGCTCCCAAGCCAGCTCCGGCAGCGTTTCTTCGTGCTGTTCGGGCAGCCTGAGGAAGAATCTGTGGCGGACCAGGCCGGCATCGACATCTATGGTGGAGCTACGGGCTCGGCTGCTCAGAGGTGGATGCTGCTCAAGGACAGTATGACACTCACATTCAGGCACCCATTGCTGGGTGTTGGGCTGGGGCAATTCCAAACCGCCCAGCGCGAGCTGGCCGCCTCCCGCGGAGACCTCCCGGCATGGCGGCTGACGCACAACTCGTTTACTCAGGTTTCGAGCGAGAACGGCATCCCCGCTCTGCTGCTCTACCTTTGGAGCATTACGGAGACTGTTCGCATCTTGCGCAGGGCCCGAAGGCAGGCGGCCGGCCCGCATGGAGACGAAATTGCGAACGCCGCGTTATTCCTGATGTTATCTCTCATCGGCTTTCTCGCATCAGCGATGTTCGCATCCGTTGCGTACGGCATGCAGTTGCCCATGCTGGCCGGCATGGCTGCCGCACTGTCTCTCCTGACAAGACACGAAGCGCCGCGGCCCGTTGCCGGCCCCGTGCACGCTTATAGGAAGTCCGTTCCGCCGACATCGAGAACGACGGCGGCATCGGCCGGCCGGCTTCAGCGGTGAACCGCCCCCGCGCAGAGCACACTACCGCCCGCGCCGGAGGACAATGTAATCGTGTGCGGCATAGCCGGATTCCTGTTGCGTGAAGGCCACGCCGGCCTCGCCCCGGTCAAAGCTATGTGCGACTGTATCCGCCACCGCGGGCCGGACGAAGAAGGATTTTACGTCGGCGGCGGCTGCGCGCTCGGCATGCGCAGGCTTTCGATTATCGATCTCAGTACCGGCCGCCAGCCGATTGCCTGCGAGGACGGGTCCGTGCGGGTGGTCTTCAACGGAGAGATTTACAATTTCCGGGAGCTGCGGAGCGGTCTTGCGGCGCGCGGCCACTCTTTCCGCACGCATACCGACACGGAGACGCTGGTTCACCTTTACGAGGAACGCGGCGCCGGCATGTTGGAGTCCCTTCGCGGCATGTTCGCCTTCGCCATCTGGGATTCCCGCGAGCGCCGGCTTTTCATCGCCCGCGACAGGTTCGGCAAAAAGCCGCTGTATTATGCCGAACGGCCCGAGGGACTCTACTTCGGCAGCGAGATCAAGTGCCTGCGCGCGGCGGGCGTTCCGCTGGAAATTGACGAGGAGGCGCTTCGTCTCTACTTCCAGTTCAACTACATTCCCGACCCGTTCAGCGCTTTTTCCGCAATACGCAAGCTGCCGCCAGGCTCGTGGCTGAGCTACTCGCAGGACGGGAATCTCAGAATAGAGAGGTATTGGAAACCGCCGGCCACAACCGCCGCGGCCACTCCGGATCTGCGGCCGGATACGCTCCGCGCGCGCCTGCTCGAGACCTTTGACGACGCAGTCCGCGCGCGCATGATAGCTGACGTGCCGCTCGGAGCGTTCTTGAGCGGCGGCATAGACTCAAGCGCCGTGGTGGCCTCGATGGCGCTCCAAAGCCCGGAACCCGTCAGGACCTTCTCCATCGGCTTCGAAGAAGCGGCGTTTAACGAACTTCACTGGGCCGCGGCGGTCGCCCGGAAGTATCACACCGACCACCACGAGATTGTCGTTCGCCCCGACTCAATCGAACTCGTGGGCCGCCTGGTGCGCCACTTCGACGAGCCGTTCGCCGATTCTTCAGCCATCCCGACCCTCATCGTCTCCGAGTTCGCCGCGCAACACGTGAAGGTGGCGCTCAGCGGCGACGGAGGGGACGAGCTGTTCGCCGGCTACACGCGGTTCGCGGACGTGTTGCGGATGAACCGCTTCGATCTCATCCCAAGGCCTATCCGGCGGCTGCTCGCCTGGACGGCGGAGCGCCTCCCGTACTCCGCCTACGGCAAGAACTACCTTCGCATGCTGAGCCGCGATTCCGGCTTCGCTCGCTACCTCGAGTTCAGTTTTGCGCCGTACTTCATGCGCCGGCGGCTGCTCGAACCGCACTGGATGCTCCCCGCCGACGGCGCTTACCTCGGACGCATTCTCGCCGGCTACGAGCCTGAGAAGACCGGCGACGTACTCTCGGAGGTCATGAGGTTCGAGACGGCGATCAATTTGCCTTCGGACATGCTCGTCAAAGTTGACCGCATGTCGATGGCCGCATCGCTCGAAGTGCGCTGCCCTCTGCTCGACCAGGAAGTCGCTGAAATAGCAGCCCTGATTCCGTACTGCTGGAACATCCGTAACGGGAAGTGCAAGCAGTTCTTCGTGGATGCTGTGGCGCCACGGCTGCCTTCCGAACTGCTCAACCGGCCGAAGATGGGCTTCGGAGTGCCCCTGGCGGACTGGTTTCGCGGGGAGCTGAAACCGCTGCTCTGGGATCATCTCACCGGCGAGCGTTTCACGCACCGCGGAATCGTCTCGCGCGAGTTTCTGCTGCATCTGTTAAACGAGCACGAGGCCAGGCGGCGGGACAACTCCTCATGGCTCTGGGCCCTGCTGATGCTGGAGTTGTGGTTCCGCGACATCGAGGGAGGCGCCGCGCCCGCGTAGAATCCGCCGCTCGCCTGAGGGATTGCCGGCACCGGGCGTTTCGGTTCTGCGCAGCCCTATCTGCTCCCCGGGGGCTGGAGAACCCAACTCTCGGACACGCTCACGTTGTCCTGAACGAAGACATCGAGCTTGAGCCGGACATCGTCCGACAGCCGCCGGTATGTAACGCTGCCGTTGCGCAGTTGCGCGGGAGTAAGATCGAGCGTTCGCGTGCTGCCGCCGTCATTGATCGACAGCAGACCGCGGCGGGCAAGCGCGACAGGGCGGGATTCGCGGTCCCAGCTCAGGTGCAGGTTATCGCCGTATTGCAGCACCACCAGCGAGAGCGCGTAAGGGTCTCTGCCCGCCGCGCTGTTCACGCCGCCCGAGATCCGCACTGCCGCGAAGTATCCGAGAAAGCTGTCCGCGGCGAGCAGGGCAATCAGGAGCGGCGCCTGAATCCACCAGGAGTACCAGCGTGGCAGGGGCAGCCGGAGCTTGGGTTTTGGACCGGGCTCGCTTAGGAATGCGGGCAGCGGGAGATCGCTTCCGACAGGCTCGGCTGAGGCTTCCGGCGCAATCAACAGCGATTCACGGGCCTCATAGGTGTCCGGCCCCACGCCGGTCTGGCGGGGGAGCGAGCTGTCGCGCTTTGGCTGGCGCGGCGGAATGCGCAGGCGCGCATCACCGGCCGGGCGCGCCGTCCCGTTTTCCCACACATAGCAGCGGGCCTCGCTGGCCTCGAGTATTCGAGGCGTGATTATCAGAGCGATTGCGCCCTCCGCCGGGAACAACTCGCGAAAGAGCGCCGAATCGCGTTCGTCAGCACGCAGTTCTCCGCTTGTGTCGGTGCGATAGAAACCGACCGCATTCAGCCCTTCCAGCGCCTGCCTGTACGCGTGCTTGTCTTTGCCAGAGAGCACATAGCTGGGTCCGAATGCGTACTCGCACGGCACCGGGACTGCGCTCTCGATTCGAACCACGGTCCTGTCGCCGCGCTCGACGGAGCCGGCAAGTATGCCGCCGACCTCCGCTCCGCGGCGCGGCACGAGGCCGAGTCCCCGGACGGCTTCGGTGAGAAGACGTTCGGCGGCATCGGCGCCGAGCACTACCGATAAAGGACGTTCCGGCAAAGTGAATATGTGCAGGGGATCTTGCTGGGCGGGCTCCGCGCCTGCCGGGGCATCGGGCATAGTAGGCTGCGAACCATCGTACTAGAAGTTCTGCCCGCTTGCTGAGGTTTCCGGACAACTTTTCAACAAACGCCTATGCGCGGCAAGCGTTTACACTGGTCCTGAAATGAGCGGCACGCTTTACGTGGTGGCGACGCCCATAGGGAACCTGGAGGACATCACGCTGCGCGCATTGCGCGTGCTGCGGGAGGCCGGACTCATCGCCTGCGAGGACACGCGGCAGACGCGCAAGCTGCTGGACCACTACGGCATCCGGACCCCGACCCTCAGCTACCACGAGCACAACGAGGCGGCGCGCACGCCGGAACTGATTGAGAAGCTGCTGGAGGGCACGAGTATAGCTTTGGTTTCGGACGCGGGTACGCCGCTCATTTCGGATCCAGGCTACAGGCTGGTCGCGGCAGCCGTTCAGGCCGGCATCAGGGTGGAGCCGGTTCCCGGCGCGGCGGCCATTACCGCGGCGCTCTCGGCATCCGGGCTGCCCACCGACGCGTTCCATTTCGCGGGGTTTCTGCCCGCGCGCCCAGCGCAGCGGCGCAAGGCGCTCATGCGCCTGAAAGACGAACAGGCGACGCTGGTTTTCTATGAGGCTCCGCACCGCATACGCGAAATGCTCGAGGACATCGAACAGGTGCTCGGCCCGAGGCCGGTTGTGCTCGCGCGCGAGGTTACGAAAGTTCACGAAGAGTTTCTGCGCGGCACGGCCGCCGGGCTGCGAAACATGCGCGTGCCGCTGAAGGGCGAGTTCACCGTGCTGGTGGGAAGAGGCGCGGAGCCCGCGCCGGCAGCATTCGAGACAACCGTCGCCGAGGCCGTCGGGGAGCTCGTGCGCGGCGGTATGCCGCGTATGGATGCAATAAAGGCCGTAGCACGCGAGCGGGGGCTCTCCAAGCGCGACGTCTACCGTGAGGCCGGGCGCGGCGGCTCATGAGGTGTCCAGCTCAAGGTATACTGGCATTCCGGCGAGCTTTCTCCGCTCGCGCGAAGGTTATGCACAGAGATACGTTATCCGGTGCGGTGCTCGCCGCCGCGCTTGTAATTCCCCTCTTCGGCTGCGGAGGCGGATCCCGGCACGACGTCCAGGAAGGCTACTACCTGGTGACGACGAATAAGAACATTCCATATTGGCAGAGTGCGGCAGCGGGTCTCGCCGACGCTGCGGTCAAGATGGGCGTAAAGCACGAACTCATAGGCACCGATGCGTACGACCCCGATGGCGAGCAGGCGGAGTTCAAGAAGTTGCTCGCGTTGAAGATCAAGCCGACTGGGATTATGATCTCCCCCGCGGATCCGGAGGCGATGACCCCGCTGATCAACCAGGCGGTGGATCAAGGCATTCCGGTGATCACAGTCGATTCCGACGCGCCGGCGAGCAAGCGCCTGCTGTTCGTCGGCACCAACAACTACGAGGCGGGACGCATGGGCGGGGAGGTGGCCGCGAAGGCGCTCAACGGCAAAGGAAATGTTGTGGTGTTCACCATGCCGGGACAGGTAAATCTTCAGGAGCGGCTGAACGGCTACGAGCAGGTGTTCCGGGCTCATCCGGGCATAAAGATCGTTGAGGTGGTCGACATGAAGGGCGATCCCCGCATCACCTTCGACCGCGCGAAGGAGATCCTGGACAGCGGAAAACCCCTGGTCGATGCGTTCGTCTGTCTCGAGGCCCAGTCATGCCCCGAGGTGGCGGACGAGGTCAACCGGCACAACGCGAAAAAGCTGATCGTCGCCATGGACACCGACCCGCGCACGCTGGACTGGATTCGCAAGGGAGTCATCGCCGCAACCATCGCGCAGAAGCCGTACACTATGGCGTATTTCGGCGCCGAGGTGCTGGACGCTCTATACCACAACAGGCCGCCCTCGCTGGCCGCCAACTTCGAGAAGGATACGCGCGCTCCGGTGCCGAACTTCATCGACACCGGCGCGGCGCTGGTGGACAAATCCAACGTGGATCAGTTCAGCGGCAACGGATCGCAGGGCCCGAAATAGCAACGAGCGCGGCGCTGCCTATTGTTACTGTGGCAGCGCCGTTCCTCAGGATTGACCCCTCCGCCTGCGGATCACCCCCAGCAGCAGCAGCCCTGAGCCGATGAGCGCAAACGCCGCCGGCTCGGGCAGCTCGGCAAACCGTCGAGCATGACTGGCCGGCTCGTCCATCAGCGCCGGCGGCACGAAGAGGGGAGGCGCGTCCGGCGGCAGGTACATGCGATTCGCAACTGGGGGCACAATGACCCGCTCGCCGCTTTGCTTTACTGCCGGCTGCGGCGGAGCCTCAACCACCGTCAGCGGCCCCGCAGAAACCGCTGCGGCCAGAAAAATGGCAATCAGGGCAGACCGCCCCGCCCGATTCTCCATAGCACTTCCCTGAAAAAAAGAGACCCCTGAATCTGTGCTTCCCTTGCCCTGTGACTTCCGGGCTCTTCTTCAGTATAACAAGTGGTTAATAAAGGTTAATATTGAGCTTGGGGCAACTCGGGCAGATTCGGGGGCATTCCCTCACGGGTGCCGGTCCCCCGCGGCTCGCGGGGCTGGCTGCCGGCAGCGCACGCTAGAATGTAAATGGTGTTGCTGGCTTTTGTGTTAGCGCTGGCATTGCAGGCGCCGGGGCCTGTGGCCGACGGCCTGAAGGCGCTCGACGCGCGCGATTACCCTGCCGCGATCGCCGCCTTCGAAACGGCGATCAAGGCGGATCCAAAAGACTACAGCGCGCACTTCAACCTGGCGCTGGCTTACAGTCTTTCGGGACGGGACGCCGAAGCGATCACAGAGTACAGGACAACGCTGGAGCTCAAGCCGGGACTCTACCAGGCGCTGCTGAATCTCGGCACCGTGCTGGTGCGCGAGAAGCGGTTCGCCGAGGCGATACCGCACTTGCAGGCTGCCGCTGCCGCCAGGCCGGCCGACGCGCGGCCTCAGTTGCTGCTGGGTGATGCGCAGCTCGGCATGAGCCAGTATCAACTTGCGGCGCAAGCCTACTACGCCGCTCTGACCGCCGCTCCCGATTCGGCCGACGCCGAACTCGGCTACGCGCGCGCTTTGATAGGGCAACAGCAGCTCGGCGAGGCCGAGCCGCACTTGCGGCGCGCCATCATGCTCCAGCCGGACTTGCGTGAATGGCTTCTCGACCTGGGCGAGGCGTACGAGAGAGCCGGCAAGACGGACCAGGCGGCCGCGGTCTACGAACAGTTTCCCGATAGTGCGGCCGCGCGGGAACGGCTCGGTTTCATGCTGCTCCAGGCCGGTCGCGTAAAGGACGCGCTTCCCCACCTGGAGTGGGCGGCGGAGAAGTCGCCGACCGCGGCGAACAAGCTGGCGCTGGCGCTGGCGTATAAGCGAAACAATGATGCCGCCAAGGCGCTCGCGATTGTCGAAGCGGCCGTCCAGGCCGAGCCCGGTAATGTGGATTTGCGGATGGCGTACGGCCGGGAGTTGCGCGATGCGAGGCGTTTCGCCGATGCGGCGCAGCAGTTCAACATGGTGATTCAGGCACGGCCGGACAGCATCGAAGCATGGAATGAGATGGCCGGCATGATGGTATCGCTCGAACAGTTCCCTCAGGCCATCGCCGCGCTCGACCGCATAAGCGCGCTCGGCGGCGAGAAGCCGGGGCACCTGTACCTGCGCGCGATAATTCTGGACCGCGTGCGCGACATCAAGGGAGCCGCGGCCGCGTACGAGCGCTTCCTGGCAATGAGCCAGGGCGCTCTTCCGGATGAGGAATTCAAAGCCCGGCAAAGGCTTCGAATACTCAAGAAAGAATTGGGGAAATAGCGTTGAACCGCGCAGCGATCGTTTTGTTGCCGGCGCTCCTGTTCGCCGCCGGCGCGCGCGCCGACCTCACGGCCGCGAAGAACGAACCCAATCTGGAGAAGCGCGCCGGCCTCGCGCTCGACAATGCGCGCGACGCGCTCAAGGCCGCGCGGGCCGCCTATATGGATAAGGGCGATCCCAAGGCGACCTCGGCCGCGCTTCAGGAAATAGTCGATTCGGTGCAACTGGCGTACGATTCGCTCGTCGCGACGGGCAAGGACCCCCGCAGGAAACCCAAGCACTTCAAACACGCTGAAATCAGAACTCGAGAGCTGATGCGGCAGCTTGACGATTTCCGCGCGCAAATGAGCGCGCTCGACCGCGACGAAATCGAGCAGACGCGGCGCTCGATTCAGAAAATCCACGATGCACTGCTGGAGGGCATCATGGGCGCAGGCAGGAAAAAGAAGTGAGACTCTTTGCTATTGCATTGTTCGCTGCGGCAGCGGCCCTGCCAGCGGCTGCGCAGAATGACGATTTTCTTACGGCGGATGAAGCGGACCAGATCCGCGCCGCGCAGGAACCTAACCTGCGCCTGACGACGTACATAAGCTTTGCACGGCAGCGGCTTGATCTGCTGAACCAGCTCTCGAAAGAGCAGCGCGCCGGGCGCGCGGCTCTCATGCACAACCTGATCGAGCAGTACACCGGCATTCTCGATGGCATCGACACCGTCGCCGACGAGGTGCTGGCGAAGAAAGTCGACGTGGCGAAAGGCATGAAGTCTGTGGCCGAGGCCGAGAAGGAATTCCTCGCATCGCTTCAGAAGCTGCGCGACAGCAAGCCCGCCGACCTGGACTACTACCGGTTCGTTCTCGACCAGGCGATCGAGGCCACCAGCGACAGCCTCGACGCGGCAAATGAGGATCTCGGCAAACGCGGCGAAGAGGCCGCCGCACGCGAGAAGCGGGAAGAGAAGGAGCTCGAGAGCCTCATGCAGCCGAAGGACCTGGAAGCGAAGCGCGCAGCGGAGAAGAAAGAAGCGGCCGAGCAGAAGAAGCGCGGCAAGCGGCCCACTCTGCTCAAGCCCGGCGAGACGGTGAAAGACCCCGGAGCTGCGCAGAAACAGGACGACTAGGGCGCGGCTCGAAGCACGGTAGAATCAGTACTCTGACCGCTGTAATCGCACAAAACGTCTCCAAAGCTTTTCGCCTCTACGCGAGGCCGGCCGACCGCATTCGCGAGCTGATACCGTTCGGCGGCAAGCCGGTTCACAAAGACTTCTGGGCGCTGCGTGACGTGTCGCTCGCCGTTGAACGCGGCGAGTTTCTGGGCATCGTCGGCCCGAACGGCAGCGGAAAGAGCACGCTGCTGCAAATTGTCGCCGGTATCATCCAGCCCACCTCGGGCCGCGTCGTGACGCGTGGGCGCGTCGCAGCTCTGCTCGAACTCGGCGCGGGCTTCAGCCCGGAGTTCACCGGGCGCGAAAACGTTTTCATCAACGGCGAGATCATGGGCCTGCCGCGGGCGTACCTGGAGCGGGCGTTCCCCAGCATCGCCGCTTTTGCCGGCATCGGCGAGTTCATCGACCGCCCTGTGAAGGAGTACTCCAGCGGCATGTATGTCCGGCTGGCCTTCGCAACGGCTATCCACATAGATCCCGAGATTCTGATAGTGGATGAGGCGCTCGCGGTGGGCGACGCGGTCTTCGCGAACCGCTGCGTACGCAAGTTCGAGGAACTGCGCGAGCGCAAGGTTACCGTGCTGTTCGCCTCGCACGACCTCGGCCTGGTTAAGCGGCTGGCGGACCGCGCGGTGCTGATGCTCGATGGGCGCATCGCCGCGGAGGGCGCTCCGGCGGACGTGGTGAACCGGTATGTAGGCTTCGTGAGCGAGCGCGGAAAGTTTGAGCACCGCACCATGCCTGGCCAGGCGAGCTTCCGGCACGGGGACGGAACCAGCGAGATCATGTCCGTCGAGGTCATGCCGCCGGTGGTGCGGCGCGGCGGCACGCTATCGATTCGTGTTACGGCGCGATTTAATCGCGACGCGTCGAATCCCGTGGTGGGCATCCTGATACGCGACCGGCTGGGCGTGGATGTCTGCGGCACGAACACGCGGTTGGAGCAGTCCGCGCTCGGAGATTTTAAAGCCGGTGAGCGGCTCGAGATCGAGTTCCGCTTCCCGTGCCAGCTCACCGCCGGCGAGTACGCCGTGACGGCCGCCACGCAGCACTGGGACGGAGCGAGCCAGGACTGGCTTGACGACGTGGGTGTGTTCCGGGTTGCCGACACGAAAGCCGCCGCCGGAGTAGTCGGGATCGACGCCGAAGTACAATGGCGGAAGTTTTGAAAATCCGATGGCTCATATTTTCGTAATAGTCGCTGTTGTGGTTATCCTCACGGGCGTCACCGTCTGGAAGACGTTCGGTGTTCGCAAGCAGGCCGACTTCATGGTGGCCGGCCGCAAGCTGCCGTGGACGGTGCTGGTATTCACGCTGCTGTCGTCGTGGATCGGCGCCGGCAGCCTGTTCGCCGGCGCCGAAAACGCATACCGCAACGGCTTCGCCGCGCTGTGGCAGCCCGCGGGCGGGTGGATAGGACTGATCGTAATCTCGCGCATCGCCGGGCGCGCGCGGCGCTTTGCGCAGTACACCGTGCCTGACCTGCTCGAGACGCGCTATAACGCCGCAGCGCGCGTGCTGGCCACGGTGGCAATCGTGATCTCCTATACCATGATCACCAGCTACCAGATCAAGGCCGGCGGCGATATCATGCACCTCATCTTCCCCTCGCTCGGCCGCGCCGCGGGGATGTACCTGATTGCGACCTTCGTGATCGTGTTCACCGCGGCGGCGGGCATGGCTTCAGTGGCGTACCTGGATCTGGTGATCGGATCGATGGTCACCGGCATCGTGCTGATCGCCTTCCCGATGCTGGTATCGCATGCGGGCGGCTGGAGCGCGGTTCACGCCGCGCTTCCGGCGTCGCACTTCGAGCCGCTCGGCACCATCAACCTGCGCCAGGGCCTGGGGTTTCTGATACCGACGATGCTGCTGCTGGTGGGTAACCAGGGCATGTACCAGAAGTTTTTCTCGGCGCGCTCGGAGCGCGACGCGAAGTTCGCCGTGGGCGGGTGGATCATCGGCGCGCTGGTGCTGGAGACGCTCATCGTGGCGATCGCGGTTGTAGGCAGCGCGCAGTTCAAGCCCGAGGAGCCGCGCGAGATCATCCCGTACGTGGCGCGTCACGGGCTGCCCGCCGCGGCCGGGGCGCTGCTGCTCGGCGGAGTCTTCGCGAAGCTGATCTCGACGGCCAACAACTTCCTGTTCTCGCCGGCGACGAATATCATCCACGATGTTTACCACCGGTTCATCGACAGAAAGGCCTCGGAGCGGCGCCTGCTGATCGTTTCGCGCGTGATCGTGATCCTTCTGGGCGTATTCGCGCTGCTTCAGGCGGCAGAGTTTGAGAGCATCCTTAACGCTGCAATGTACGCGTACACTGTGTACGGCGCGGCGGTGACGCCGGTGATCATGGCCGTGTTCTTCTGGAAGCGCGCCACTACGGCGGGCGCGATCGCATCGATCGGGCTCGGAACGCTCGTGACCGTGCTGTGGAACGTAACCGGTTCCCCATGGGGACTGGACGCGATCTATCCGGCGCTGGGCGCCTCGGTTCTGGCGCTAATCTCCGTGAGCCTGCTCACGCCGCCGCCGCCGGAAGACAAGCTGGCCCCCTTCTTCGGGAGGTGATATGCCCGACCGTTTTGATGCGATTCGCCGTAAGCTGCGCGAAAGCGGCCTCGACGGATGGCTCTTCTTCGACCACCACCAGCGTGATCCGCTCGCCTATCGCGTGCTGGGCTTCGCTCCGCCGCGCATGCCCACGCGCCGGTGGTACTACCTTGTACCCGCCGGGGGTGAGCCGCGCGGCCTCGTACACCGCATCGAGGCGGGCATGCTGGACGCCCTGCCCGGCCAGAAGCGCACGTACTCGAGCTGGATCGAACAGGTGGAGGGATTGCGCGCGCTGCTCGGCGGCGCAAAACGGGTGGCCATGCAGTACTCGCCGAACTGCGCCATCCCGTACGTTTCGATGGTGGACGCGGGCACGGTGGAGCTGATTCGCGGGCTCGGCATTGAGGTCGCCGGATCGGCGGACCTGGTGCAGCACTTCGAGGCGCGCTGGACGGAGGCGAATCTGGAACGGCACCTCGAAGCCGCGCGTAAAGTGGACGAGATACGCCGCGCGGCTTTCACGCTGGCCGGCGCGAAGCTGCGCGCGCGCGAGCGCCTCACCGAGATCGAGATAAAGCAGTTCATACTGGACCGCTTCCGCGCCTCAGGGCTGATAACGGATCACGGGCCCATCGTGGCGGTGAACGAGAACGCTTCGAACCCGCATTACGAGCCCACGCCGGAGTCGTTCCGGGAAATACGCCGGGGCGATCTGCTGCTGATCGACATGTGGGCGCGATCCGCCGCGCCGGACGGTGTGTACTACGACATCACGTGGACCGCCTTTCTAGGCGAGCGCCCGCCGGAGGAGATGCTGAACGTGTTCGACGTGGTCCGCGGCGCCCGCGACGAGGCCGTGCGTTTTGTGAGCGGCGGTGTTGCGGCCGGGCGCGCCATCCGCGGCTTCGAGGTGGACGACGTCGCCCGCGGTTATATCCGCGAGCGGGGCTTCGAGAAGGAGTTTATCCACCGCACGGGACACTCGATCGGCGCCGAAGTACACGGAGCGGGCGCGAATATGGACAATCTCGAAACGCACGACGAGCGCCGGATCATTCCGTGGACGTGCTTCTCCATCGAGCCGGGCGTGTACCTCCCGGAGTTCGGCATTCGCTCCGAGGTTGACGTATTCGTCGGCAGCGGCAGCGCACGCGTGACGGGCGAGGTACAGGACCGGCTGATCACGATGGACGTGTAGCCCGCTCTGCGTGATCACTCGTACCTCAACGCCGACATCGGGCTAAGGCGGGCGGCGCGGCGCGCCGGAATATAGCCCGCGAGTCCCGCGGCCAGCGCGAGCGCGGCCGCCGCGCACGCCACAACCAGGGCGTCGAACGACTTCACGCCAAATAACTGGCTCTCCATCAGACGCGCCAGCGCCAGGGCGGACGGCACCCCGAGAACCAGCCCGATCGCGAGTATCACACCCGCTTCGCGCATCACGATCCCGCGTACGCGTCCCGGCCCTGCGCCGAGTGCGGCGCGTATTCCGAACTCTCGCGTCCTGCGCGCAACGCCGTAGGCCATCACGCCGTACAGGCCCAGCATGGCGAGCAGCGTCGCGAGCGCCGCGAAGGCGGCGGCGAACTGGACCATCAGCCGGTCCGGCATGATGTTCCGGCTCACCTGTTCTTCTAATGTCTGCAACCGGAACAGTGGGATGCCGCTGTCGATGTCGCGCATCACGCGCCGCACTTCGGGCATAACAGCCTTCGAATCGCGCGCTGTTCGCACGTAGAAAAATAGTGAACCGATGTCCTCCGATTGCCTCCACGGCGTGTAGTACAATCGCGGCGGCTCCTGCTTCACGCCCGCATAGTGCGTGTCGGCGACAACGCCGACGATCTCGTAATCGAGCTTCGCATCGGGGCTGTTTCCGATACTGAAGCGCCGCCCGACGGGGTTTGCCCCGGCGAAGAAATGCTTTGCAAACGACTGGTTGACAACCGCCACCTTGGGCGCGCCTGCGGCATCCCGCTCGGTGAACTCGCGCCCGTTGATCAAGGGCACGTCGAACTTGCTGAAAAACCCCGGGCCGATGATGTTCAGCATCGACATCGTATCAGCCTTGGGATCGCGCGAGTATCCCTCCACTGTGAGACTGTGTCCCCAGTTCGACCCGGCAATGAGAGGAACCATGGACGTTGCGACTCCGCGCACGCCCGGGATGGCGGCCAGTTCCGCCTCGGCGCGCTCGAATAACGCGCGGCTGCGTTCCGGCTTATAGCCGTTCAGTTCCGGAGAGATGCCGAACATGATGACATTCTCTGTATTGAGTCCCAGATCGGCGCGCATCAGGTTGACCAGGCTCTTGAGGAACAGTCCCGTCGGGACAAGCAGCAGCGCCGATATCGCCACCTGCGCGGTAACCAGCGTTTTTCTCAGACGTGCTCCGCTGCGCGCCGGCGACGACTGGCCCGATTCGTTTTTCAGTGTTGCTGCCACCGAACTCCGCGCCGCGTCAATCGCCGGATAGGCGCCGCACAGCAATCCGCTCGCGATCGAAGCGCCGAGCGCGAACAGCAGGACCGTCCAATCCAGCCGTGCGGTGAGATACTCGTTCAAACCGTCGCGGCTCACCTGGACCGCTATGAAGTTCACGGTCCATAGCGCGAACAGCAGGCTTACCGCGCCTCCGGCAGAGGCAAGCAGCAACGCCTCGGTGAGCGTCTGGCGCGCAAGCCGCCACCGCCCGGAGCCGAGCGCCGCGCGGATGGCGAGCTCCTTCTTGCGCTGGGCGCCCCTCGCCAGCAGTACGTTCGCAGCGTTCGCAATGGCGATCAGCAGCACCAGCACCGTCGCAGCCAGAAGGATTCTCAGGGGCGTTCGGCTCTGCTCGGTAATTAAGCTGAACCCGTGGCTGCCGTCCACCAGAGACAGCCTCGATTTCAGAAACCGCTCGCGCGAGCCCAGTATGCGCCACACTTCGGGGGTCGCCGCGGCCTGTTCTTCAACCAGGCCCGCGTAGTTCGTGTTCAGCGCTGCTTCGGCCTGCTGCATGGTGGTGCCCGGCTGTAGGCGGACGAAGCAATAAAGCCAGTAATCGTCCCATCTGTCCGTGCCGTCCCACCCCGGCGTCAGCGCGGGCTTCAGCGCCACGGGAACGAACACGTCAGGCTGTTCGCCAAACACCGTTCCGGTGAACCCTTTCGGCGCAATGCCGGCCACCGTGAAAACATTTCCGTTCACTCGCAGCGGCTGGTTCAGCACGGCCGGGTCGCCACCAAGCCGGCTCTGCCAGTAAGCGTGCGACAGCACCGCCACATAGCGGCCGGCCCCAGGCACATCGTCCTCGGGCGTGAGCAGGCGGCCCGACAGCGGCTGGACGCCCAGCGTCTCGAAATACCGGCCGGACACGGCCATCACGCTGCCGTCGATCGTCTGCTTCCGGTACGACAGGTTCGCGCTGAATGTGCGGAACGCAGCTATTCCGCCCGCGCCATTGGGACGCCTCTCCAATTCCCGGAACATGCGGTAGCTGAACACCGCATCCATCCCTCCGCCCGTGCTCGTGGATTGCCGGCCGCTCTTGAACTCGCCGGGCGACCTGAGCAAAGCGAGTTGCGCCGGATCCCTTACCGGCAGCCTGCGCAGGATCATCTGATGCATTAGCGAGAAAATAGCCGTGTTCGCTCCGATTCCGAGCGCAAGCGATAGAACTACAACAGCCGTCAGCAGGGGCGAACGGGCGAGTACACGGAGGGCCAACCGGATGTCACTCATGCCCGTATATACGAGAAAAGCGGCCGGACGTTTGGGGAAAATCGCGGGTTTCTCTCGCCTCAGGCGTCCTGGCCGGCCGGCAGCAGGCCCGGGGCGGGCTGGCCGCCGCGCTCCTGGTCTTTGTATTGAAGCTGGTACAGCTTGTAGTAAATGCCGCGGGCGGCGAGCAGTTCCTGGTGCGTCCCGGACTCGCGCAAACGGCCCTTGTGCATCACCAGGATGCGGTCGGCGCGCTGGATTGTAGAAAGGCGATGGGCAATCACGATTGAAGTCCGGCCCTCCACCATGCGCGACAGCGCCTCGCGCACCTTGAACTCGGTGTCGGTATCTACGCTCGAGGTGGCCTCGTCCAGGATCAGGAATCGCGGCGAGTGCGCCAGCGCGCGGGCGAAGCTGATGAGCTGCTTCTGGCCCGTGGAGAGGCCGTCGCCGCGCTCGCGCACCGGTTGCTCGAAACCGTCCGGCAGCGAGTGTATGAACTCGAGCAGGTTCACCTGCTCGGCTGCCGTCTGAATGTGTTCATCCGTGATGCCGTCCGTGCCCAGCCGTATGTTGCCTTGGATGGTTCCGGTGAACAGGTGCGGATCCTGTAGCACCACGCCGAAGCGGCGGCGCAGTTCGGCGGGGTCAAACTCGCGGATGTCCGTGCCGCCGATGCGTATGCTGCCGCGCTGCACGTCGTAGAACCGCAGCAGCAGACTGATAACCGTGGTCTTGCCGGCGCCGGTGTGTCCCACCACGGCCACGGCCTCACCAGGCTCGATGCGGAAGCTCACGTCCCGCAGCACCCAGTCCTCGTCCTTGTAGGCGAACCAGACGCCCTCGAACTCTATTGCGGCGCTGCCTTCCGGCACCGGTTTCGGGTTTGCGGGCGCGGCCACGTCGACCGGGGTGTCAAGCAGGCCGAAGATCCGCTCGGCTGCGGCCATGGCGGCTTGCAGCACGTTGTACTTCTCGCTCAGATCCTGAATGGGCCGGAAGACCCGCATTCCATACTGGAAAAACGCCACCAGGATGCCCAGTGTCAGCGCGCCCGAGCGGATGCTCCAGCCGCCGTAGGCGAGCAGCAGCGCGAGCGCCAGCGTGGCGAGAAACTCAACTACCGGGTAGAACCAGCCGTAAGCGAAAATGGCGTCCTTGAACGCTTCCATGTGCTTGCGGTTGATGGCCTCGAACTCGAGGTTGCTCTTTCGCTCGCGGTTGAGCACCTGCACAACCTGCATCCCGGTTATGTGCTCCTGCAAGTACGAGTTGATTCGAGCGATGGCGACGCGGATACGGCGATAGCTCTCGGTGGCCATCCTGCGGAACAGCACGGTGGACAGAACCACGAACGGCATCACGCCGAGCAGCATCAGCGTCAGTCCGGTACTGAGCTGGAACATTATGAGGACGATTAAGGCCAGGACGAGGATATCCCCGAGCAGCGTCACCAGCCCGGAGGCGAGCAGCTCGTTTAAAGCGTCGACATCCGTTGTGACGCGCGTGAGCAGCCGTCCTACAGGATTGCGGTCGTAGTGCGTGAGGTCCAGCCGCTGGAGGTGCTGCATCAGCTCGCGGCGCAGGTCCAGCATGGCGTACTGGCCGGTCCACTGCATCAGGTAGGACTGCGCGAAGTTCAGGCCGAGGCCGAGCACGATGGTGGCCAGGTAGAGAACGGCAATCTGCGTAAGTCCGGTCCACGCGTCCGGGGACAAGTAGGGATCCAGGAACGTATGCATGCGCGACCCGGTGGGCGCCAGATACCGGTCCACCGCCATCTTCGTGAGCAGCGGGCCGAGCACCTGCAACGCGGTGAGGGCGAGCAGGCACGCCAGTGAAAGCGCCGCCACGCGCCAGTACGGGCGCAGGTAGCCGAGAAGACGCCGCATCAGCCGGCCGTCGTAGGCTTTTCCAAGGACCTCTTCTTCCACCTGCTTCCAGCGTAACAGGGCGCCGGTTCGGGTCGCGGGCGGCTCCCATCTCCGCGGGGCGCTCGCACCGGGGCCGGCCGGAACGCGTGCGCGCTCGCCGGCCTTGTTGTCGCGCCCTTCACCGGCCCTTTACAGTAAATGTTGATGAACGGAGCCGTAGTGGTGAACAAGCCGGCCGGGTGGACGTCGCACGACGCTGTGAACAGAATCCGCCGGCTCGCCGGAACGCGCAAAGTGGGACACCTGGGCACGCTCGACCCGATGGCCACCGGCGTGCTCCCGCTCGTGATCAACGGCGCCACGCGGCTGGCGCAGTTCTACACGCGTAATGACAAGGTCTATGACGCTGTCGTTCACTTCGGCTACGCCACAGACACCTACGACTCCGAGGGCACGCCGGCCGGACCCGAAACCGAAGTGGCGATGACCCCGGAACAGCTCGAGCCGCTGCTCGAGCCGTTCCGCGGCGCCATAAGCCAGACGCCGCCCCCCGTTTCGGCCAAGAAGATCGGCGGCACGCCGGCCTACAAGCTTGCCCGAAAAAACGTCGCCGTGGAACTGCCGCCCGTTCAGGTGACCATATACAGGCTCGAGTTGAAGGAAGTGGCGGGCGCCGACGCGCGGCTGCTGGTGCACTGCTCTGCGGGAACGTACCTGCGGTCTATCGCGCACGAGTTGGGCAAGGCGGCCGGTTGCGGGGCTTTCCTGAAGGAATTGACCCGTCTGCGGTCGGGCGACTTTTCGCTAGAGCAATCACACACGCTGGAGGAACTGGCGCAACTGGCCGCCGAAGGCCGCTTCGACCAGGCCGTAATCCCCGCCGCGCAGATGCTGCCGGAGTTCCCCACCGAGGTGGTCGACAACGTGACCGCCGGATTCATCAAGCAGGGCCGCGATTTTCGCGTCTCGCCCTTTCGCGTGCGGCAGGGCGCGCGGTATGTAAAGGCCGTCACGCAGGAAGGCGAACTGTTGGCAGTCGGCGAGGCCAGGCTGCCGAACCTGTATCACCCGATTCTGGTGCTGTAGCTTCAGCGCGCGTCCTTGGCGCAGCGAAAACCCACGTCGGGCGCACGAAACCTTGCGGGCACGGAAGCCGAATCCCAGATGAGGTTATCGGCGAGCGGCGTGTTGAAACTGCCGCCGCGCATCGCGTACCAGGGTTCCGCCGCGGTGGGCGGCGGCGTCACCAGGCTTCTGAAAGTTGCAACTGCGCCGGGAGTGGGCGTCCGCAGGTCGTCCACGAACTCCCACGCGTTGCCGAGCATGTCCTCGGCTCCGTACGGGCTTGCGCCCGCGGGCCGCGAACCAACCGCTGCCAGCGCTCCCGCGCCGGCCACCGCCTTAGACCTGTCCGCGTCGTTGCCCCACGGAAAAACGCGCCCATCGGTGCCCCGCGCGGCCTTCTCCCATTCGTCCATCGTCGGGAGTCGTTTGCCGGCCCATCGCGCGAACTCCTGCGCATCCACGAATGTGATGTTCACCACCGGCAGTTGCGGCTGGTTCTGCTCAAAGCCTTCAGGCAGCGGACGCCCGCGCTCCTGGCAATAGCGCGCGTACTGGGCGTTCGTAACTTCCGTGAGGTCGATGTAAAACGCGTCCACCGCGCGCGCAACGCGGTCCTTCCCGCCGAGGTAATCGCCCGCGGGGACCAGCGCCATGTCGCCGGCAGGATGAGTGATGCGCGCTGGCAGTTCGGGCTGTGATTGTGCCTGCGGCGGAGTCGTCGCAACAGGCTCCTGCTTGCGTGAGAACAGGAACACGCCGGCCACCACGAGTACGACCAGCCCGGCGCCCAGCGCTCCGGCCACGGTGGCGAGTCTTCGCCTCGAGCGCGCGGCGGCCTCGGGGTATGTGGCTGCGGGCGTGCCGCTTGCAGCAGCGCCCACCGGCGCGGCTGAAACCCGCCCGGCCGCGGCCGGAACATTCGCAGCCGGCTGCGGAGTGACCGGCGCCGCCAACGTCGGGTCCATTGCGGCGGCTGGCGGCGCTTGTTGTGGATGCACCCGGTGAGGAGCTACGCTCGGCGCGGTCTCCACCGTCGCCACGGCGCCCGTTGCGAGCGGCGCGGGCGGCGGTGTCGCGTGCTCCACCTTCGGAGCCGCGTCGCCGAGCACCTGTTCCAGCACGCTGCACACCTCGGCGAAACTCTTCGGCCGCTGTGACGGCTCCTTCGCCGTGCAGCGAGCGATGATGTCACGCACCGGCGCGGGCACACTCGCGGTGTCGAGCGGCTTCAGGTCCAGAGGCTCGTACAGCACCTTGTAGAAAATCGTTTCTACGGTGTCGCCGTCGGTCGGGCGGATGCCCGTCAGCAGCTCGAACGTCATCACGCCGTAGGCGTAAATGTCCATCTGCACCGACGGAGCTTCGCCGCGCACCTGCTCCGGCGCCATATAGTACGGCGTGCCGAGCGTGAAGCCCGTGCGCGTGAGCGACACGTCCTCGGACTTCGCAATGCCGAAATCCATCAGTTTCACCACGCCATTCTGCGTGACGTGAATGTTCTCGGGCTTGATATCGCGATGAATGATTTTCCGCTCGTGAATGTGCCCCAGCGCGCGCGCGATCTGGAGCGCCGCTTTCAGCTTCCATTGCAGGTCCGCCGTGCGGCCCTGCTTCATAAGGTGGCGCAGGTCCTCGCCTTCGAGGAACTCCATCACCATGTAGGGATTGCCTTCCGCGTCCTCGCCGAAGTCGTACACGCGAATGACGTTGTCGTGGCTCAGGCTGCCCGCGACGCGCGCTTCTTGCAGAAAACGCGCCTTGGCGTCCGCGTCGGCTTTCTCAGTGAGTATCTTCACGCATACAATGCGGTTGATGAGCGTGTCCCGCGCCCGGTACACGCGCGACATCCCCCCGCCGAGGTAATCCAGCAGCTCGTATTTGCCGATGCGCGTGGGATCTTCCATCCGCTATCTCGCTACGTTCGCCGTGCAGCCCCAGCCCGAGAAGTAACCTTTGCGGAATACGGGCGGGTTGCCCATCATGTCCAGGTCGAGCCGGACCGCGACGGGCTGCCCCCCGGCCGTGGAAACCGTGCGTCCCGACTGGCCTGTGCGCAGCCGCCACTCCAGGTGATACACCGAGCCCGTAGGCGCCGCGCGCTCTTCGGAATCGCCGAAGAACTCGAATGCCGCCCAGGAGCCCTCGTATCGCGGCCAGTTGAACGGCTCATCGCCGAACCGGACCTGCATGGTGGCGTTTGGGGCCGGGCCCGGCCAGACGAACTTTTGCGCGCTCGCCTTGCCCGCCGATGCGTTGTACTGCTGGCCTTCCAGGGTGATCGCCAGGCTCTGATTTGTGCCGCTCAGGTCCGCGCGGAGCGTGTACGGCAACTGCGGACGCTGAGCGCCGCCGGCGTACGCCGCGTTCGCGAACGCCGCCGCGCGGTTGAAGAAGCTCATGAACGCCGGCGTAACCTGCATCGGCGCACCCGGCTTCGGCACGTACAGCGCGCCCTGCTTCTGCACGAGCTTGTTCTCCAGGTTCTGCGTGTAGAAAGCCCATAGCGCGCCGTCTTGCGGGCGGAAGAACGTGTTCACCTCATCCACGCTGGCCTGCACCTGTGATTTCGGGTTGAACGGGTACTTCGCCATGAGGGCGTCGAACTGCCCGCACAGCGCCTTCCCGGCCGCGGCCAGTTCGGCCGGCCCCATGCCGCGCACGATGCGCTGCACCTGCGTGATGGGATCTTCCATCAGCTTCTTAACCGTGCCCGGAACGTTGGCCTCGCGGTCGATGGCAAACTGCTGCGCAACCTGGCCCGTGATCTGCATGGCTTCGGCCGCCGCGGCTGTGGTCAGGCCGGCAGCCGGGTCGTTGGTGCCCTGCGAGCTTTGCGCCACCTGCTCGATGAGCGTTTGCAGCTTGAGAAGGCTGCCCATATAGGACTGGTTCGGCGGCTGCACATACTGGCTCTGGCACGCGGGCGGCATGACGTGCTGCGGCGCCTGGAAGGCGTTCTTGATCTCAGGCGCGTCCACGTTCGTGTTGTCCGACACCAGGCAGAACAGCGCCAGCAGCGGCGAGTTGTTCGATGAGATCACGCTCAGCTTCTTCGCCGCGTCCGCCGCGCCCCGGAAGTACGCCACACGTGCGGCGTTGAGGAACTCGCGCCACTCGTTGACGAAGTCTCGATAGTAGAACCCCCGGAGCCTGGCCTCGAGTTGCGCGCGATCAAGGTTCGCGAACGTCTGCGGGCCCAGCACCCAGTTCTCGCCGCCGAAGATCTTGTCGGGCGACCTGAACGCCGCCTGCATGAACTTCCAGCCGTCCTTCGTGAACGCGCCGCGAACCTCGCGCCCGTCGTAGACCGCGTCGTTTGGGAACAGCTTGTTGAAATTGATGCTTTGCGCGTTGCGCCCGGCTTCGCCGAGCAGCGCCTGATATATGCGCTCGTCGGCGTTGAACTTGTTGAGGTACGCGCGCGCGCGTTCCACGGCGGCGTCATCGGCGGCCGCTGGGAACGGGTTGCCCGCGGGCAGTTCGTCCGCATAGAACTCGAACTGTTTTTGCGCGAGCGCGATGCGCTCGGGGTCGATGTTGCGCCCCTCCGACCAGCGCTGCAACAGGTACGGCGCCAGAAACTCGCGCATCGGCCTCTTGTGTTCCGACGTGGTCAGCAGATACGCTTTGAGCGCGTTGTAGGGCGGCGAATAGGCGTCCGTGGGCTGCGGCGACACCGGCAGGCGGCCGAGATACTCCACCATGCTCTGTTGCAGCGAGCCGAACAGCACTGCGCGGAACTTCCCGAAGTACAGGCGATATACGTCTGTGTAAATGCGGTCGCCCGAGTACAACCCCCAGCGCATCCCTATGGGCGCGCCGTCGCGGTGATATTCGCTCAACGTGGCCAGTTCCGCGCGGAGCGCGTCCAGCCGCTTCAGAGCGTCGGCGCTCGGGATCTCAGTCGCGGAAACCGGCGCGCCGGAGATCCCGCGCGCGGCTTCCAGCACGCGCCCTTCGAGCGCGCGATTCCTGAAGAACGCAACAGTGGCCAGCAGCGCATATATCAAACACAGCGCGGCAGCCCCGGCAAGCAGCACCCGCCTCGCCGCGCCCGCCTTAGCGTTGGCGCTCGAAACGGCCGTGGCGGTATGGTCGCCCAGCACGACGTCGTTCCAAAAGTGCGTCAGGAAGACCCACTGCGGGACACGGCGCGTGCCGCCGGCGCGCGGCATCTGCGGGGTCTGTTGTTGCGGCGGCGCGGTGCGAAAGACGCCCGTCGCGCTTCCGCCGGATTGGAACGCCTGCTGCGGTCGCGGGGCCGCGGCCTGCGGCGCGTCGGCCACAACCACCGGGCGCACGCCGGAGAAGTAGAAGCCCCGCAGGAACGGCGTAGCCTGCAACTGGCTCGGCCGGCACAAGTCCACCAGGAACTGCACCAGCATGGAGCGCAGCTTGCGGAACTCCCGCGGAAACTCGTAGGCGCCCGGCAGTTTCTCCGGCGCGTGCTCGCGCGCCAGGTAGTCCACGCGCTTTTCGGCCGCGGAGTAGAACAGTTCGTCGAATGCGGCGCTCAGCTTGTAGGTGGCCTGCTCGGCGTAGACGCCCGCGGACGGCGCGCCGTCCATCGGCAGCGTCGCGCCGAACACCTGCGTCACCTCGTCGTGCGAGAGGTTGCGCACGTAATCCAGGAAGAACGGCAGGCGGTCCGCCTTCGTAAACATCACGTACACGGGGAAGCTGATGCCGAGCTGCTGCGATATCTCGCTCAGCCGCGCGTGCAGCGTGCGGGCCGTCGCAGCGATGGTGTCGGCGGCGCCGGGTTTTGTGAACTCTTCGAGGTCGAAGCAGACCACGGCCGAGCGCGGCGCCGTGACCCCTTTCATCCGGCCCGGGTCGACGCCACGGATGAGTTGCTGCCAGGCTTGCTGGTTGGTCGCCAGCCCTCCGCCCGCGTCGACTATGACGGTCTGCCGGGCCAGCCACAGGTTGGCCGCGCGTGTAGGCAGCACCGCCGTGTCCTGAAACACCTGCCCGGCAAGCAGTTCCGGCTCCAGCCCCGAACGCAGCACGGTGTTCGTCTTCGCCGAGCCGTTCGCGCCGAGCACGAATACCACCGGCAGGCTGCCGATCTTCGCCCCCCGCGCGACGCTCGACTGCGCAAGCCGCGCCTCGGCCTCGCGCACCGTGCGCGATATCTCGTCCGTCGCGCCTGCGTCTGATGCCGCCGCCCCGCCGGTCATGCCGGCCTGCGCCTGTACGGCCTGCTTCTGTTTGCGCATCCGCCACCAGAGGACGATTCCCGCGCCGCTTAGACCGAAAGCCCACAAAATGCTCCGGAGAAAGTACGCGTCCACGCCCGTCAGTCCGAACAGTTGCGCGGCGAACCACGCGAAAACCATATAGCCGAACAGCCCGGAGATAATCAGCACCGTGCTTCCCATAGCGGCTCCTATTGGCGGCTCTCGGCCGCTACGGCCGTAATATCGGATGCGCCCGAGCCGAGCGCCAGCGAGTATGCGCCGAAAAGCGCGATCGCCAGCGCCGCCGCGCCGATCGCGCCGAACATCAGGCGTTTCACCCACGGGTCGGAGCGGCGAAGCGGCGCCCCGCCTGCGGGCGGCATCCAGTGCGGCGAAAGCTCGCCGCCGGCGCCGCGTATGCGCCGCATCTTTTCTCGGACCGTTTCGATGATGGAGCGCAGTTCACCCTGTCCGGCGAGCCCGTAGCGCCCGCGGTAGCCGAGCAGCAGGCACAGTTCGTAGACCTCGAGTACGTCGGCCACGTCGTGGGCGTCGTGCATCGCGAGCAGCCGCTGTATGTTCTGGAAGAATTGCTCGCCGGCTACATGCACGCCGAACAGCTCTTCCTGCATGGGCTTGCGCGGCCATGCCGCGAACACCGGCTGTTGCAGGTTCAGTATGGATTCGTCCAGGAACGCCACCAGCGCGAATACCGCCAGCTTGCTCTGTTCGCTCGTGTAGCCGCGGTTACGGGCATCATGGTCGGCCGCTCGCAGCGCCTCCCGGATCTGCGCGCGGAAGATCTCCGCATCCGTGACCACCTGCCGGTTCGAGCGCAGGCGCACAATTGCCGTCAGCACTTCCTGGAATGCCAGCGCCAGGTTGTCCGGGCGGCGCTGGCCGGCCCAGGCATCGGCAGCGGCCGGCTGGGTGGAAAATGTTCCCATAGTCTACGACTCCAAGATCACCATCAGCTCAATCTCCGGGCTGGGTATCTCGCCCGGAACGTAAACTCCCACTTGGCGGGTCTGGACCACGTGATCCCAGCACGGGCCGGAGCGGTTGATGCCGAAATACTGCATATCGAGCCGCGGCGACAAGGCCGCGGGCGGAACCGGAAGGTGCGTCAGCACGAGCCCCGGAAGGGCGCGCTGCACCAGTTTGGGGACGAACTCCCTCGAACAGATCTTGACCAGCCGCGGCACACGCTCTATCAGGTCGGCCTCGCCGATCGCCGAACGGATCGCGAAGACCCACTTCGCGCGCGCCAGACACCGCTGGTCCGCAATCGCCCCCGCCCAGAAATAGTGCGCCGCCGCTTCCAGAGGCACCCGCACGCATTTCGTAGGCATGAGCGCTTCAAGATGCGTGCGGATGTGAAGATCCAGCGCGTTGAAGCACTGCTCCAGGTTATCGTGGTCGTAAACCGGCAGCGCGCGCGGGTGCGACTCGATGCCGAACGTGCACAGCGCTCCGGCCAGCCGTGACATCTCGAGAAAGAGATGCTCCGGGTGCCCGCGCCGCGCGAAACACAGGTGCCGCAGCGCTGCCAGTCCGGCGTTGACGCTGTGAAGAAACCAGAAACTTGCGACCTCTTCGCTCGACCAGCCCGCCGCGCTTCTGCCGCCCTGTTTTGCCGAAGAGAGGCTCGCGCTCTTGTCCTCCATAATCTCGATGAGCCGGCGCAGCATCATGAGCAGACGCTCGCTCGCCGAGATGTCCACTATCGGAGGAATAAAGTCCGGGTCGAAGATGAACGAGCCGGAACTGTCGCGTGTGATGCGCGCTATGGGCAGAGCCACAAAATCCGGAGTCAATTCCGTGTCCAGCAGCAGGCGCATGTTCTTTCGCCCCAAGCGCACCGGCTTTTCGTCCCGGCCGGTGTTCTCGTCGTGGATCATCATCGTTTCGGCCACGAAACGCACGCCATCGCCGGCGTCGTCAACCGCGGTGCTGCGGGAATCGGGCCGCATGGCGGGAATGGCCAGGTGCGCGGTCATACTCTCGCGCACGGGCGAGAACAGCTCGGCTATCGGGCGCGGGGCGGGCCCGCGATCGCAGTCGGGCAACTGGAAAACTAGACCGTCCGGGAAGATGCCGCGGGCGTGGATCAAGGATAGGGTGCCGTTGCGCAGCGCCTCGGCATCCAGTTCATAGCCTCCGAATCCGTACGGCGCAAACGAGAGACTCGAAATGGCAAAGTGCGCCGAGTCCTCGAAGTACCGGCTTTGCGCCTGAAAGTGATGCGGGCCCAGATACATACCCTCAGACCACACGAGTCTGGAAAGGTTCTTCATCCATGCGGCTCCGAATGACGTATTATAAGCGCCAACACCACAGGAATCGAGTACTGTCGCACTTTTGCATAGGTTTTGTAATCTTTTTCGCCGCGAGCAGCCGTGGGGTGTACACTGTTCGTGCAAACCCCGCATGGATCTGCATACGAAATACGCTTTAGGTGAGGTGCTCGCCAACGACGGAGAGTCGAAGACGTTCCGGGCGCGGGAACTGGCTTCCGGCCGCGAGGTGTTCGTTCACATCATTTACGGGGGCAGGGCGCAAAACCGCGAGCCGCTGCTTAACGCCGTGCTCCAGTTATCGATGGATGCCTCGCCGGACAAGCGGCGGCAGATACTCGAGATAGACGAGCACAAGGGCATGCCCTACGCCGTCACCGAGCCGCTGTTCGATTTCCACGGTCTCCGGCACTGGGTTGATTTACAGCGGTCGTCCGAGCCCACCGGCCCCGTCCGCGAGCCCGACCGCCTGACGCGCGCTCAACGTTGGCAGGTGCCGGCTTTTCCCGGCCCGAAGCCCCGGGCTGGTCAGCCGGGCAGACCGGCGCAGCCGGAGACCGGCGCGCCGGAACCACCGGACCAGCCATCATCCTTTACGATGCTGTTCCGTGCGGCCGTGGGTGAAACGCCTCCGGCGCTGGCATCCGAACCAGGCGAGCCTGCCAACCCTGAAGACGCCGCAGCGGTCCCGGTCCCCCAGCAGCCCGAAGCAGCTCCGCCGCCCGCGCAGCCGGCTGAATCTGCCGCAAAACGGGAGATAGGCGAGTTCACGGCGCTCTTTTCGAAGCCGCCCTTGCCGGGGCCGGTTCCGGCCCCGCAAGCGGCTGGGGCGCAGTCGAAGCCGGCGGCGCCGCCAGCCGCACCAGAGCAACCGTCGCGGGTCCCTGCGCCGCCCGCGCCTGCGGCATCTGAGCGGCATCGGCCTGCCGCTGGCGAATTCACCGCGCTATTCTCCAAACCAGCAGCGCCAACGCCGGAGCAGCCTCCGCTCGCGCCCCAGGCGCCGCCGGCCAATCCGCCGGCTCAGAGCAAACCGAAGCCTTTTCAAGAGATTGCGTCGACGCAGCCGCAATCTGGGTTCGTTTCGCAAAATCCACCGGCAGTACCGCCGCAGAGGCCTCCGGCGGTGCCTCAACCGGCGCCGGGCGAGTTCACGATGCTGTTCGGCAGCTCACCTCTGGCATCACAAGCGCCTCCAGAGCAGGAGTGGCGCGCCGGGACGCCGGCTCCGTCTGTGCCTCCCGCCCAGCCTGCTCCAATGCAGCCCGCTCCGGCGCCCGGATTCCCGTTTCCTCCAGTAAGTGAGCCTTCATCCTTCACGGCGCTGTTTCAGGCCGCACCTCAACAGCCGCAGGCTTCATCCGTCCCCGCGGCGCCGCCGCAGCCGTCCGGACCCGGCGAGTTTACACGCTTGTTTTCATCACGTTCGGAGGGTGGACTGGATAGCTTCGCCCCTCCGGTGACGGACCAGCCTCGGCCGCCTGCACCCCCGCCGGTTCTCTCGGGTTCGGCCGCGCCCTTTGGAGTTCCGGCGGCGCCGCGCCAGTCTGGGCCGTCGGGATTCGAAGGGTACTTCTCGGATGCACCGGCGCCTGGCGCTCCCGGAGCGGTTTTCGGACCGCCGCCGCCGGCCGGAGCCTCCAGCGCCACCGGTGCGTTCTCCGCGGCGGCGCCGCAACAAACCGCCTTCCCGGCGCCGCCGGCCTCGACCGGGCCCGGCGAGTATACACGGATGTTCGGGCAGTCGCCCGTTGCGGGCGTACCGCCCGCGGCGCCGCCGCAAGCGCCGCCCGTGCAGGGAATGCGGCAGCCCATGCCAATGGGCATGCCACAGATGGCGCCGGGTTTGCAGCCCCCTCAAATGGCTGCGCCCCAGCCCGGTATGCAGATGCAGCAGCCCGCAATGCAACCCGTGCAGATGCAACAACCTCAGATGCAGATGCAGCAGCTTCAGATGCAGCCGATGGGTGTGCCGCAACCAGCGCCGATGCAAATGCCACAGGCCGCACCCGCACCTTCGGCCGCCAGGAACCTGACACTCCTCGTGGCCGTTCTCGCGATACTGTTCGTGTTTTCGCTGATAACGATTATCTACTTGCTGCTAAAGAAGTAATCGGGCGCCTGAGCGCGAGATTTCCCTAATTACCGCTGGGGCAGCAGGATCACCAGCTCCGCCTGCGGGTTGGGAAACTCCGCCGGGATATAAGCCGCCAGATTGCGCGCGCGCTGTACCGCTTCCCATGCCAGTCCCGACTGGTTCATCGAGAAGTACTGATAATTCAGCTTCATAGGAATGGAACCGGGCGGCCGCGCCACATGGGTCAGCGTTATACCGGGCAGCGCCTGGCGGACCAGATGCTCGATGTGTGTTGCCGAGCACACCTTGATGAGCTGTGGAGTGCGGTTGATGAGTTCGGCCTCGCTCATCTCCGCCGTTATTGCCAGATACATCCGGGTGTCGCGCAGATACTTGTCATCGGCCAGCGCTGTTGCGTAAATGAACGGTTGGACGAGCTTCAGCGGAAGTGCAACGAAGTTGCTCGGCACAACGGTTTCGAGCAGTAATCGCAATTTCTCATCGAGATCCGTGAAGCAGGTCTCGAGATCTTCGTGGTCGTAGATGGGCAGATCGCGCGGAGCTATCTTGAGCGAAAACGTCGTTAGCGCGCCCGCCAGCGACAGCATCAGCGAGAAGAGGTTCTCAGGGTGCCCCTTGCGGCTCTCAAAGATATGTCGCAGCAGTGGCAGGTGAGTGTTAACTGTATATAGCAGCCAAAAGTTAGCAATATCTGATGATGTAAAATCAGCCAGCGCCTGGTTCTTCTGGCGCCGCATGCCCGCAAGTGTGCTGCTTTTTGCAGCAAGTATTTCAACCAGCCGCCGGGCGATGGCCGTCAGATATTCATTTGCTCCAATATCCAGGAGCGGCGGAACAAAGTGGGGATCCAGTTGAAGCGTGCCGGCGGAGGTGCGCTTTATCCTCGCGACCCGCATAGAGGTGAGTCCTTCGCGGTTTTCACCTTCCACCAGAAATCGCAAGTTCTTACGGGCCAACTGGATGGGCCGTTCCGTCGTGCCCGAATTCTCGTCCCGCACGACAGCAACCTCGGCGATGAACCGTGTGTCCGTGGCTTGTTTCCCGGTAGATATGTTAAGACCACGCTCGCGGTACGGGGGGATGCCCAGATACACATCGAGAGTGTCTTTCTCCTCAAAGCATTGGACCAGCGGTTTGGGAGGCGGAGCCGCGTCTGAGTCCGGGATATCGAAGGCCAACCCGTCAGGGAAAATACCGGAGGCGGAGGCAAGCGAGAAAAAACCGGCCGCCAGAGCCGGCTGGTCGATTCTGAGGCCGCTGAAACCCCACGGGCGGTAGTTTAGCGAGTTCAGGCTGAAATCCAGCGTGCTCTCTATGTAGCGGTCCTGAATCTGAAGATGCTGAGGCGTAAGGAAGGTTCCCTTAGCCCAGATGACCGGCTGTAACCGTTTCATCGACCTCCCAAAGTACCAGGAAAGCCACCGGCGGTAAAGTTTACGTTATTCATACACAAAACTGCTATGGAAAAAAAACTCGTGGTGGTGCAGAATACCATACGTTGCCCGGGAGGTTTCTGCTAGACTGGCGCAACGTACGGGTCCACAGCGGGCCCACTCCACTGCAAGGAGCGCAAATGGCAAAAGGAGAAAGCGTTCACAAGAAACTCGAGCGAGTGCGGCCTCCGCGTGTTCACATCACATACGATGTCGAGGTAGGCGATGCCATTGAAGTTAAGGAACTGCCTTTTGTAATGGGCGTTCTTGCGGACTTCACCGGGCAGCCCGAGGCCCCTCTGCCGCGGCTGAAGGACCGGAAGTTCGTCGAAGTGACCCCCGACAACTTCGACAGCGTCCTCGAAGCCATGAAGCCCCACCTGTCGTTCTCGGTTGAGAACAAGCTCAGCGAGGATCCCGAAGCAGGACAGCTCAAGGTCGATCTCCGCTTCAAGAGCCTCCAGGACTTCGAACCCGAGCAGGTCGCCCGCCAGGTTAAGCCCCTGCGCGAGTTGCTCGACCTGCGGACAAAGCTTTCGGATCTCCGCGGAACTCTTCAGAGCAATGAGAAGCTCGATGAGGTGCTCCAGGACGTGGTTCGCGACAGCGATAAACTGAACAAGCTCCGCACCGAACTGAAGGGCGAGGAGGAAAAGTAATGAGCGAACAGCAAAGCGCCTCCGCTCCGAAGCAGGTGCAGGAGCAAGTTGTCGAAACCAGTCTGCTCGACCAGATTGTCGAGGAAGGCCGGCTGGCAAAGGACACGGCCGGAAAAGAGCGCGGCAAAGCGCTGGTAAAGGAGTTCGTCAACCAGGTCCTCGAAGGATCCATGACGTTGTCGCGCGACACCGAGGCGATGATTAATGCCCGCATCGCGCAGATCGATCACCTGCTTTCGATCCAGTTGAACGAGATTCTGCACCACCCGTCGTTCCAAAAGCTCGAGGGCACGTGGCGAGGGCTCAAGTATCTGCTGGACCAGTCCGAGACCGGCGCGATGTTGAAGATTCGCGTGCTCAACGTGAGCAAAAAGGAGCTGCTCCGGGACTTGCAGCGCGCGCCCGAATTCGACCAGAGCGCGGCGTTCAAGAAGGTGTACGAGGAAGAATTCGGAATCTTCGGCGGCGAACCGTTCGGCGCGCTGATCGGAGATTACGAGTTCGGGAAGCACCCCGAGGATATGGAGCTGCTCGAGAAGATGTCCCAGGTGGCGGCTGCGGCGCACGCTCCGTTCCTCACCGCGGCCAGCGCCGATATGTTCGGACTGGACAGCTTCACTTCGCTCGGCGCCCCGCGCGACCTGGCGAAGATCTTCGACAACACAGAGTATGCGAAGTGGAAGAGCTTCCGGCAGAGCGAAGACTCCCGCTATGTCGGACTCTGTGTGCCGCACGTGCTGGGACGCCTGCCCTACGGCAAAGACACGAAGCCGGTGGAAGGCTTCAATTACGAAGAAGGCGTGGACGGCACGGACCACTCCAAGTATCTGTGGAGCAACGCGGCGTACGCGCTCGGCGCGCGCCTCACGCAGTCGTTCGCGTCCTATGGCTGGTGCGCCTCCATTCGCGGAGTGGAAGGCGGCGGGCTGGTGGAAGGTTTGCCGACGCACACCTTTCGCACCGACGAAGGCGATGTGGCGATGAAGTGCCCGACCGAGGTCGCCATCACCGACCGCCGCGAGAAGGAGCTCGCCGACTTGGGGTTCATCCCGTTGGTCCACTGCAAGGGGACCGACTATGCGGCGTTCTTCAGCGCGCAGTCTGCGCAGAAACCGAAGATGTATGACAACGAGGCCGCCAACGCCAACGCGCGCCTCTCCGCGCAGCTGCCATACCTGTTGGCGGTCTGCCGGTTCGCGCACTACATGAAGACGATCATGCGCGACAAGGTTGGCAGCTTTATGTCGCGCTCGGATTGCGAGCGCTTCCTGAACCAGTGGATCATGCAGTACGTAACGGAGGACGACAGCGCCAGCGCTACCGTGAAGTCGCAGTACCCGCTTCGCCAGGCGCGAGTGGAAGTTGCCGAAATTCCCGGCAAGCCGGGGTGCTATCGTGCGGTTGCGTTTCTGCGGCCCCACTTCCAATTGGACGAGCTGACCGTGTCACTGCGCCTGGTGGCGGATCTTCCGCCCTCGGCGCGCGGCTAGCGTGAATTGTGCGCCTGTGTCCGGATAGAGCGGATGCGAGCGCCGGGGGCGCTGAGAGGCGCCCGCAGTTTTGTAAAGAGGAGAGACTCCTATGGCGATGGTTGACTATTTTCTCAAGCTGGACCCGATCAAGGGTGAAAGCCAGGACGCGAAACACAAGGACGAGATTGAGATCGAGTCGTTCTCGTGGGGCGCGACCCAGGCCGGCACCTCAGCCCATGGCGGAGGCATGGGCGCCGGGCGAGTGCAGATGCAGGATTTCAACTTTACCATGCGCGTGAACAAGGCCAGCCCGAAGCTGATGCAGGCGTGCGCGCAGGGCGAGCACTTTCCGAAAGCTATTCTGACGTGCCGGAAAGCCGGGAAAGGGCAACAGGAATACCTGAAGGTCACCTTCAGCGACCTGATGATTTCCTCATACCAGACCAACGGCACCGGAGCCGGCGGCGTTGTCCCGATGGATCAGATCGCGATCAACTTCTGCAAAGTGGAGTATGAGTACTACGAGCAGAAGCCTGACGGTTCGCCGGGCGGCGTTGTCAAAGGCCTCTACGATCTTAAGAAGCAGACCGCGTAATTGATGCCGCGGCGCGGGCTGCGAAACCGCGGGTGTCTCTTTTTCACAGCCCGCCCGCTTAACAGCCCCAAGTTTGTTGTGAGGCGCCAGATGAACGCTCGAGAACTGTTTCAGGCGGGCAAACTCACCGAGGCCATCCAGGCGATAACGGCCGAGGTCCGCGATAATCCTACCGACGCCCGGCGCCGCACGTTTCTTTTCGAGTTGCTGTGCTTCGCAGGCGATTACGACCGGGCCGAAAAGCACCTTCACGTGCTGTCGCAGTCCGGCCCGAACAGCGAGATGGGTGCGCTTATGTATCGCGGCGTGCTGCACGGCGAACGCGCCCGCCAGGAGACGTTCGGCAGGAACGAACAGGCCGCACTGGGCGCCGCTCCGGCGCCGGCGTTCACCGGGACGCTGAACGGCAAGCCGTTCGAGAAGCTCACGGATGCCGACCCGCGCATCGGGGCGCGCCTGGAGACGTTCGCGGCCGGTACATATATATGGATTCCGTTCGCGCACATTGCCTCTCTCCGGATGCAGCCGCCAAAACGCCTGCGGGATCTGCTGTGGATTCCGGCGATGCTCCGCACCGGGCCGGCGTTCAAGGGCCGGGAACTGGGGGAGGTGCTGGTTCCGGCGCTTTCGCCGCTCACTTCGCAATACCCCGAGGACGCCGTCCGGCTCGGCCGGGAAACCGTTTGGGAAGCCGGCGAAGACGGCAATGAGATTCCATACGGCCAGAAGATCCTGCTGGTGGACGGCGAGGAGTTCCCGCTGCTCGAGGTCCGCGAACTGATCGTGCAGCCGGCGGCCGCGGCTGCGGAGGCGTAAGCGAAGCAATGCCCCTTCGCGACGACCTGCTCAATCCGATACCGGGCGAAAACCCGAGCGGTGAGAACCTGCGCTACGCGCCCGTGTATGACCAGATTAAGGAGGCGCGCCGGGAGGACGACGATGTCGCGCAAGGGGAGTGGCAACACGAGCGCAAGAAGGCCGACTGGCCGCTCGTGGTGAAGCTCGCCGGCGAGGCGCTCGCCACGAAGAGCAAGGACCTGCAAATCGCCGCATGGCTGACCGAAGCCATGCTGCGCCGCGAGGGCTTTTCGGGCCTGGATGCTTCGCTTGGCCTCATCCACGGACTGCTCGAGAGTTTTTGGGACACCCTGTACCCGGAGATCGAGGACGGCGACCTCGAGATGCGCGCCGTGCCGCTCGAGTGGATAGGTTCGAGGCTGGACGATTCCATAAGGCTGGCGCCCCTCACGCGCTCGGGACTCGATTTCCGCGCCTACCGCGACTCGCGGTCCGTGCCGTATGAAACCGATACGGCCAAGGCGGAGCAGAGATCGGAGGCCATCAGCGAGGGCAAACTTACGCCCGAGGAGTTTGATCAGGCGGTCGACGAGACGCCGCGCGAGTTCTACGAGAAACGCAAAGCGGAGATCGATGCCTGCCTGGAGCGTGTAGCCGCGCTGGAGTCGTTCTGCGACGAGCGATTCGGCGATGTGTCCCCGAATTTCAACGGGTTAAAGAAGAGCCTTGAGGAAGCGAAGCAGACCGTCCACGTGCTGCTCGCGAAGAAACGGCAGCAGGAGCCGGAAGATTCCGGGTACGCGGCGGGGGCGGGCATGCAGCAGGAAAGCGAGTCGCTGCCCGAATCCTCCGATTCCTACGCCGCCGCCGCGGTTGCACCGGCCCGTGCGCCCAAGCCCCGGGCGCGAGGACCGCTCGCGCCGGAACCCGTGGATCGCGATGACGCGATCGCGCGGGTTGTCGGCGCGGCGCGCTGGCTGCGCCAGAACGAACCTTACGGGCCTGCCGGCTATATGCTGGTGCGGTCGCTAAGATGGGGCGAACTGCTGGCCGGAGCGCCGGATCCGGACGCGACGCTATTCGAAGCACCCGCCACCGAGGTGCGGCAGGAGATCAGGCGGCTGTTCACTGAAGGCAGCTACCAGGAAGCGCTCGACGCCGCCGAGGCCGCAATCGGCGAGCCCTGCGGCCGCGCCTGGCTGGACGTTCACCGTTATGCCGTACAGTGCTGCGATAGCCTGGGCTATTACGCTGTCGCCGCCGCCATCAGAGCCGGCCTGCGAGCGCTGCTGGCGGAGATCCCCACCCTGGCCGACCGCAGCCTGACCGACGACACACCCACTGCGAATTCCGAGACGCGCCAGTGGATACAGGAACAGGTTGCGCCGGCGGCGCCGGCCGCGGCGGAAACGTCCTGGTATCAGAGCGAGCCGGACCGTCAGGAGCAGGAGAACGAAGGCGAGGCGGAAGGGCCGCCCGACGCGCACGATCTTGCGATGCAGGCGATGCGGAACGGCGATGCGCGCGGCGCGATCGAGATCCTGAGCCGGGAGGCCGCGCTTACCGGCAGCGGGCGCGCGCGGTTCCAGCGCAAGATCCAGCTCGCGCAGATGTGCCTGGGGACGGGCAACGCAGCCATCGCAATACCGATTCTCGAGGGTATACTTGCCGAGATTGACCGCCGCGATCTCGAGGCTTGGGAAGCGCCCGAGACCATAGCGCACGCCTTGACGCTGCTCTATCGCGCCATGCAGAGCGTGGAGGCAAGTCCGGAGGAGAAGCAGAAACTGTACAGCCGCATCTGCCGCCTCGACCCAGTTCAGGCGTTGAGCCTGCCAAGGTAGACCATGGCGCGTTTCGAGCCGGATCCGAATGTCACGATCTCCGTTCTCGACCGTCTGATCGACAACGAGCCGAACGTCCCGGCCGATCCGCCCGCCGGCCGCTCGCATTCGGTGAGGCAGCTCAAGGCGGCGCTTCGCCGCGATCTGGAGTGGCTGCTGAACACGCGGCGCACGCCGGATGCGGTTGAGAACACCGATCTGGAACTGCACGATTCCCTTTACAACTACGGCCTGCCTGATACTTCAAGCATGTCCATGCTGTCGCCGGCCGACCAGAACCGGCTGCTGCGGATGATGGAGCAGACCATCTCGGTTTTCGAGCCGCGGATCCAGGGTGCGCGCGTGACGCTGGAGTCGCCGGCGAGCGGCGCCCGCTCGCTGCGGTTCTGCATCGAGGGCCTGCTGAAGCTCGATCCCGCGCCCGAGCGCGTGAGTTTCGATACGGTGCTCGACCTGACCAACCGCGAGTACGAGGTGAAGGGTGAGTAGGCCGGCGCCGCGGAGGCTGACGTGAGAGACGAACTGCTCGATTACTATGAGCGCGAGCTCACGTTTCTCCGCCAGATGGGCGCGGATTTCGCCGAGAAGTACCCGAAGATCGCCTCGCGTCTTCTGCTGGAACCCGATACCTGCGAAGATCCGCATGTCGAGCGGCTGGTGGAGGCGTTCGCCTTTCTCGCCGCGCGGGTTCACCTGAAGGTGGACGACGAGTTTCCGGAGATCACGGAATCGCTTCTGGGTATCGTCTACCCGCACTATCTGCGGCCCATTCCATCGATGTCGGTTGTCGAGTTTCACCTCGACCCCGATCAGGGCAAGCTCACCACCGGCCTGAAGATTCCGCGCGGATCGCTGCTGTACTCGAGGCCGGTCGACGGTGTGCCGTGCCGGTTCCGCACCTGCTACGACACCACGCTCTGGCCGCTCCAGGTGGCCGACGCGCAATGGACCACGCCGGACAGAATACAGCCCTCGCTCAAGGCGCCCGGAGCAGCCGCGGCACTGCGGGTCGAACTGCGCTGCCTGCCCGAGATCACGTTCGACAAGCTCGACTTGTCATCGCTGCGCTTTTACCTGAGCGGCGAGAGCAACATCATCCACTCGCTATACGAGCTGCTGCTCAACAACTGCCGCCTGGTGATTGCGCGCGAAGCGGGAGGCCGCGACGCCAAGCCGCGGGAGGTCGCGCTGCCGCCGGACTGCCTGCGGCCGGCCGGGTTCGAAGAGAACGAGTCGATGCTGCCGTATCCCCGGCGGTCTTTCCTGGGATACCGGCTGCTACAGGAGTATTTCGCCTTTCAGGAGAAATTCTTCTTCGTCGAGGTGGGAAATCTGGAGGCCCTTGCCGGAGCCGGTTTTCGCGACCGTGCGGAACTCATATTCCTCATATCCCCGTTCGAGCGCCCCGATCGCCAGCAGACGCTCGAGATGGGGATCACGGCGAAGACGCTGCGCCCGGACACCACGCCCATCGTCAACCTGTTCGAGCACACCGCCGAACCGATACTCCTGGACCAGCTCCGCCATGAGTATCCCGTTGTGCCCGATGCGCGCAGGCGCCAGGCGCTCGAGATCTTCTCCATCGAGGACGTAGTCAGCGTGAGCCCGGAACGCTCCGAGGTGACGCGCTACGAACCGTTCTACTCGTACAGACACGCGGCCGCCCGCGAGAAAAAACAGACCTTCTGGCACGCCACGCGGCGGGCCTCGACGCGGCGCGGGGACGACGGCACGGACGTGTACATCACGCTGGTGGACCTCTCCGGGCGGCCGGCGAGCCCCGGAGCCGACACGCTCACGGTCCGGTGCCTGTGCACTAACCGCGATCTGCCGGCCCGGCTTCCGTTCGGCTCCGATGCCGGCGATTTCGAACTGGAGGGAACGCCGGCCGTCAGGCGCATCCTCACCCTGCGCAAACCTACACAGGCGATGCGGCCGCCGGTGGGCAAGTCCGCGCTGTGGAGACTCATATCCCAGTTGTCGTTGAATTATCTCTCGCTTGTAAGTGAAGGAAAGGAAGCTCTACAGGAGATATTACGGCTCTATAACTTTACGGATTCGGTTTACTCCGAAAAGCAGATCCAGGGGATCACGAAGCTGGCCGCCAGGCCGCATTTCGCGCGCGTGGCATCGGAGGGCGGCATCTCGTTCGTGCGCGGAACGCGCGTCGAGATCACTCTCGACGAGGAGCAGTTCGTGGGCGGAGGCGTATATCTGTTCGCGAGCGTCCTGGAGCGCTTCCTGGGTCTGTATGTGACGATGAACAGTTTCAGCCAGTTGGTGGCTGCGACGGAACAGCGGAAAGAGGTGCTGAGGGAATGGCCGCCGAGGGCGGGGCAACTGGTGCTGTTGTGAAGCGCGCGGATCTGGCCGCGGAACTCGCCGAACACCCGTACGTGTTCGAGTTCTTTCAGGCTGTCCGGCTCGCCGAACGGTTCGGCAACGGGCGTGCGCCTGTGGGCGGGTTTGCACAGCCGCGCAACGAGTGCGTGCGTTTCCGCGCTCACAACTCATCGGCGTTTCCCGCCAGCGAGATCCAGGAGTTCGAGTGGCGCGAATCGCTCCCGCCGCTCATGACGGTGAACTTTATGGGCCTCACCGGCCCGCTGGGGGCGCTGCCGATCTACTACACGCAGCTCATTGCCGAGCGCGTCCGCGCGCGCGACACCGCCGCCCGCGACTTTCTCGACATCTTTAATCACCGCATCATCTCTCTCTTCTACCGGGCGTGGGAGAAGTACCGCTTCACGATCGAGTACGAGCGCAGCGGGCGCGACCAGATGTCCCGCCACCTGTTCGAGTTGATCGGGCTGGGCACGCCGAAACTCGATGGACGGCAGGCCATAGCGGACTTCGCGCTGGCATTCTACGCCGGCCTGCTGGCCGCGCACGTCCGCTCCGCGATCTCCCTGCGCAACTTGCTCGAAGATTACTTCGACGTGCCGGTGGAGATAGTGCAGTTCGCCGGGGCGTGGTACACGCTCGACGCGGCCACGCAGACCTGCCTTGGCCGCGGGGAGGCGACGCCTTCGGAGCATGTCGCGCTCGGCGCGGTGGTCGGCGATGAGGTGTGGAACGAGCAGGCGCGCGTGCGCGTGCGCCTGGGCCCGCTCACGCTGGCGCAGTACCTGGATTTCCTGCCGGACGGCGAAGCGTACGAGCCGCTGCGTTCGCTTTTGCGGTTTTACGGGCGGGATGAACTGGATTTCGAGGTACAGCTTGTGTTGCGCCGCGACGAGGTGCCCGGCTGCGAGTTGGGCCGCGAGGATGCGGGCGCGGCCAGGCTGGGCTGGACGTCATGGGCGAGAAGCGCGCCGATGAGGCGCGATGCGGAGGAGACGGTGTTTCAGTTGTGACGCCGGCAGGCCCGGCCTGCGGCGAAAGGACTGCTTCTGATGAGCGTGAACCTGAGATCTCTGATCGGCAAGTTGAACGATGCGACGCGCAACGCGCTTGAGCAGGCTGCTGGGTTGTGCCAGTCGCGCACGAACTATAACGTCGAAATCGAGCACTACCTGTACCGGCTGCTGGAGCAGACCGACTGCGATATGGAGAGGATCATCCGGCATTTTGAGATCGATTCTTCCCGTCTGCAACGGGAACTGATCCGCAGCCTCGATAAACTCAAACGCGGCAACGCGCGCGGCCCCGCGCTCAGCGAGACCGTGCTCAATATGCTGAAGGAAGCCTGGACCATCGGCACCATCGATTACGGCGCCGGCCAGATCCGCACCGGCTTCACCGTGCTCGCGCTCGCCACGCAGGACGACCTCGCGCGGATCATGCGCGAGATCAGCCCGAACGAGTTTCAGAAGATACAGCCCGACGTGCTGAAGAGAGACTTCCTCGGCATCGTTTCCGGCTCGCACGAAGACGGTGTCGCACCGCTGGCGGAAGCTGCCGGCGCCGCCGGCGCGCCCGGCGCCGCGGCCAGGCCCGGCGGCAAGACACCCAATCTCGACCAGTTCACCGTCGATCTCACCGCCAACGCCAAGGCAGGCAAGCTCGATCCCGTTCTGGGACGCGACTTTGAGATCCGCCAGATGGTGGACATACTCATGCGCCGCCGCCAGAACAACCCGATACTCACGGGCGAGGCGGGCGTCGGCAAGAGCGCGGTTGTTGAGGGCTTTGCACAGCGCGTCGCCCAGGGCGACGTTCCCCCGCCGCTGCGCAACGTCGCGGTCCGCACGCTGGACCTGGCGCTGCTGCAAGCCGGCGCGGGCATCAAGGGCGAGTTCGAAAACCGGCTCAAGGGTCTCATCGAAGAGGTGAAGGCGTCGCCCACGCCAATCATTCTTTTCATCGACGAAGCGCACACGATGATCGGCGCCGGCGGCCAGGCGGGCCAGAACGATGCCGCCAACCTGCTGAAGCCGGCGCTCGCGCGCGGGGAGTTGCGCACCATCGCCGCCACGACGTGGAGCGAGTACAAGAAGTACTTCGAAAAAGATCCCGCGCTCACTCGCCGGTTCCAGGTTGTGAAGGTCGAGGAGCCCACGGAAACGCAGTGCATGGTTATGCTGCGCGGCGTGACAAAGTCGCTCGAAAAGCACCATAAGGTGCGCATTCTCGACGAGGCCGTCAATGCGGCGGTAAAGCTCTCGCACCGGTACATCGCCGGGCGGCAACTGCCAGACAAGGCTGTCAGCGTGCTCGACACCGCGTGCGCGCGCCTCGCGCTGGGCCAGAACTCGGTGCCGCCGGCGATAGAGAACCTGACGCGCGAGATAGACGACATCGACCTTCAAACCGCCATCCTGGAACGCGAGCAGCAGGTGGGCGCTGACCACGCGGACAGGCTCGCGGCAATGGCGCGCCGTAAAGCCGCCGCGGCGGAGGAACTGGCCGCGCTGCGAGCCCGTTTCGACAAGGAGATTGGGCTGGTGCAGAGCATTCGCGGGCTGCGGGCGAAAATCGAGGAGTTCGCAGCCGGAGGAACGCCTCCGGCGGAACCCGTGGACGGCGGCGCCGCCGTGCAGCCGGCGCCATCCCTCGACGAAATGCGCGCGGAACTGGAGCGCCTCAACGCGGAACTGGCCGCGGTGCAAGGCGAGCAGCCGCTGGTGCAGGTTTGCGTAGACGCGCAGATCGTCGGCGAAGTGATCTCCGGCTGGACCGGAATCCCGCTCGGCAAGATGGTGAAGGACGAGATAAAAACCGTTCTCGAACTTCCGGCCTATCTTAAGAAACGCGTTATCGGCCAGGACCACGCGCTTGAGCAGATATCGCAGCGCATCATCACGTCCCGCGCCGGGCTGGACGACCCGCAAAAGCCCGTAGGCGTCTTCATGCTGGTCGGACCAAGCGGCGTCGGCAAAACCGAGACCGCTCTCACTATCTCCGACATGCTCTACGGCGGCGAGCAGAACATCATCACTATCAACATGTCGGAGTTTCAGGAAGCGCACACCGTCTCCACGCTGAAAGGCTCGCCTCCCGGATACGTCGGCTACGGCGAGGGCGGAGTGCTCACGGAAGCCGTGCGGAGGCGTCCGTACTCCGTCGTTCTGCTCGACGAGGTGGAGAAAGCCCACCCCGACGTGCTCGAACTGTTCTATCAGGTGTTCGACAAGGGAATGATGGAGGACGGAGAAGGACGCGAGATCGATTTCAAAAACACCATCATCATCCTGACTACTAATGCGGCGACCGACTCTTTCATGAAGCTGTGCGCTGATCCGGAGACCACGCCGAGTCCCGAGGGAATAATAAGGGCGCTCAAGCCGGAGCTGAACAAGATTTTCAAGCCGGCGTTCCTCGGGCGCATGGTGATCATCCCATACTTCCCGATCCGCGACGAATCGATGAAACTGATCGTCCGGCTCAAACTCGGCAAGATCGCGCGTCGAATGATGGAGAACCACGCAATCGAGCTGGTTTACGACGATACGCTCGTCGGCGAGGTCGCGAAGCGCTGCACTGAGGTCGAGAGCGGCGCGCGCAACGTGGACAACATACTTACTAATACGCTGCTGCCGGAAGTTGCCCGGCAGTTGCTCGGGTGGATGGCCGAAGGCCGCAAGGTGGCCGCCATCCGGGTGGGCGTCGACGCGGACGGCAGGTTCACTTATGAAGCATCTTAGGAGATTGTTATGCCTCCGGCGGCAAGAGTAGGGGATTTGCACACTTGCCCGATGGTGACGGGTACGGTGCCGCACGTGGGCGGCCCTATCTCGATTGGTTGCCCTACGGTGATGATTGGCTTCATGCCGGCGGCCAGGGTGGGCGATATGGCCGTCTGCACGGGCCCGCCGGACACCATAGTGAAGGGCTCTTCGTCCGTCTTCATCGGCGGGATGCCCGCCGCTCGCATGGGGGACCAGACCATGCACGGCGGAATCATTACGCTGGGCTGTTTCACCGTCATGATCGGCGGATAGGACCGGCGTAGCCCGCCGGCCCGGGTCTTCAGAATTGAAGGCGGCTCCGTCTTGGACGTACCCGGAGCCAGGGAATCGCATATGGCGACATGGACGCAGGAGTCGAAGCTACTCTCCGTGGAATCTCCGCTCGGAGGCGACGTGCTGCTGTTGCGCCGCATTTGCGGGCGTGAGGCTATTTCCGAGCTGTATCACTTCAGTCTTGACCTGCTCTCCGAGAATGAATGCATAGACTTCGATGACGTTGTAGGCCGGAACCTCACCGTCGGCATCCAACTGGCGGACGGTTCGGGAAAACGCTACATCAACGGGGTCGTAAGCCGCTTTGTGCAGATGCCCGCCGAAGGACGACTGGCTCACTACGCGGCTGAAATCGTCCCCCGCATGTGGTTTCTCACGCGCACCACAGACTGCCGCATTTACCAGCAGAAGACCGCCGTCGAGATAATCGAGGACGTTCTCGACCGCTACGGGCTGAAGGATCGCGAGTTGCGCTTGCAGTGTAGCTACCGAAGGCGCGATTACTGTGTGCAGTATCGCGAATCGGCGTGCCAGTTCATCATGCGCCTGATGGAAGAGGAGGGCATCTGGTTCTTTCACCGCCACGAGAACGGGCGGCACTATCTCGTGCTGGCCGATACGCCCTCCGCTCCGAAGCCTTGCCCCGGCGCGGCGGCCGTTCCTTTCCAATACGACGCAGACCGCATAGACCGCGATAAGGAAGTAATTTACGCCTGGCGTTTTGAGCATGAACTCCGGTCCGGACACTACTCGCACGGGGACTTCAACTTCGAAGACCCGCTGTTCCCGTTGTCCACCAGCGTGGAGAGCAGCATAGACCAGGGCGGGAACAAAGCATATGAACTTTACGATTACCCGGGCGCCTATGCGAACCGTAAGGAAGGCGAATCGCTCGTGCGCATCCGCATGGAGGAAGAGGAGCGGCTCCACGAAGTGGCTTCCGGCACAGCGAGCGTAAGGAACTTTGCGCCGGGCTTCAAGTTCAATTTGTTGGAACACCCCCGTTCAGATCAGAACAAGGCGTATCTGATAACGTCGGTGGAGCACAACGCGCACGACACAAGCTTCTACTCCGGCACCGGCAGCCAGGGCGACGCAAGTTATGAGAATATTTTTACGTGTATTCCGGCATCGGTCCCGTTCCGCCCGCTGCGCGCGACACCCAGGCCCCTCATGCGCGGAACGCAAACCGCCATCGTCACCGGGCCTCGCGGCGAGGAGATCTACACCGACAAGCACGGGCGAGTTAAGGTCCAATTCCACTGGGACCGCCTTGGATCCTACGACGACTCCAGTTCCTGCTGGATTCGCGTTTCGCAGCCCTGGGCCGGCAACGGCTGGGGCGCCATGTGGATCCCGCGCATCGGTCAGGAAGTGGTCGTCGATTTCCTCGAGGGCGACCCCGACCGCCCCATCATCACCGGCAGCGTCTACAACGGCGTGCAGGTGCCGCCATACGAACTCCCGAAAAATCAGACCATCAGCACGTTCAAATCGAATACCTCGAAAGACGGCAGTGGCTTCAATGAGCTCCGCTTCGAGGACGCGAAGGGTAAAGAGCAGATCTTCATTCACGCGCAGCGCAACCAGGATAACCGGACGGAGCACGATTACATGCGTTGGGTCGGAAACGACTCGCACCTCATCGTCAAGAACGACCGGTTCGAGCAGATTGAGAACGAAGAGCACCGCATTGTGCTTCGGGACCATTACGAGCAGTTTCAGGCGAAAGCGCACAAGTTGATAGGGGGGACCCGCTACGAGCAGGTGAAGTCCGCCGACAATCACACAGTCGATTCGGACCGCACTGCCAGAATTGCCGGCGACGAAAGCCTCGACATCGGCGGTGCGCTCATCATTCAAACGGGCGACAACGAATCGCGCAGTATCGGCTGCGATTCGCAAGCGAAGATCGGGAAGAAGTTCGCCGTCGATTCGGGAGCGGAGATTCATCTCAAAGCCGGCATGAAAGTCGTCATCGAAGCCGGAATTCAGGTGACGCTCAAAACCACGTCCGGCAGCTTCGTCGATATCGGTCCTATGGGCGTGACGATCCAGGGCACGATGGTGAATATAAACAGCGGCGGAGCGGCCGGTTCTGGTTCGGGGTCGAGCCCGGCTTCTCCGGGGTTCCCCGATCCGCCGCTGGAACCGCATGCGCCTCGCGAAGCGGACGTCGCGGTCGCGGGCAAGTCCTCGGCGCTGCCGGTCACGCCGCCCGAGCCGCCGGTACTGCCGCCGGTGCTGGAGCCAAAGGCGGCCATGTTGAAGGCCGCGGCGGCATCCGGCCGGCCGTTCTGCGCGATGTAGGAGAACACGATGAGTCGCGCCGATTCGCTTAAGGCACACCTGTTCGGGGACGGCGTTCCGGTGTACGCGGTCCTGGATGCCGCCTCAACACCCGGGTTGCTCGAGAAGCTGCACCCGTCCGGGCTCGCGTACTCAGCCGTGCCGGAAGGCCAGCTCGAACCAGGCATGGCGCACATGGCGCCTTATCTCGTGGCGCTCGAACCCGACAACGAGTTCACGTCCTGGCTGCTCGCCGAGGGCTGGGGCGGGCACGCCGGTATATTCGTCACCACGGATGCGGGATTCTTCCCGCTGCGGACCCACCTGCGGCGTCTGTTGGCGGCCTACGATGCGGCGGGCAACCGGCTCTACTTTCGCTATTACGATCCGCGCGTGCTCCGGGTGTATCTGCCCACCTGCAACCCCGGCGAAGTAGCCGAGTTCTTCGGCCCAGTGCGCGCCTTCATCGCCGAGGACGAAAAGCCGGACACCGCGCTCGACTACCGCAACACCGGAGGTAAACTGGCCGAAACGCGGAAGAAGCTGGCCCCGGCCGCGGAAGGAGAGAGCGCATGATCATCCGCGAGGAACAGCTCCTGAAATTCTCCGAGGTCCAAAAGCGCGGTTATCAGGAGCGTCTGCTCGCCTGCCTGAAGCAGGTTCTGCCCGCACATGCCGCGGCGTTCGGCGACGAACGCACGCGCCGCGCCATCCAGCTTGGCATTGAGCGCGCCGGCGCATGCGGAATTCGCTCCGAGATCGGCGCCGCGCGCTATATCGAGCTGCTGTTTCTTTTCGATCGCGATTTCGAGCGCAACCCGCAGTACCCCTGGGCTACCAGGGTCATGGCCGACGCATCGGTGACCGGCGAGGCGCGCGCGCAGGCGTTGCTTCAGTCCGCTCTGGCGGCGCTGCGCATAGTCGCCGCGGGAGAAGCCAGCCAGCGCCCGATCGCCGGGCTCGGCGGCGTCGGACTTATAGCGAAGGATGCGCTGGCCGCGCTCGAGGCGCCCCTCGAAGGACTTACGGAAGCTCTTATCGGCGATCCGGTTGAAACCGTAGCCGGAGGAGATTAGGAAATGAACAACAGGTTTGCGCAGGTCCGGACGGCAGCATCGCTCACCGATGCCCACGGCTCTTCAGACTTCCAGCCGTGTGCGCCCGGGCCCCCGGGAATTGCAGCAAGGAGGAGATGATGCGTTATCCGATCGTAGTTGTTCTGATTGCCGCCGCGCTTGTTCCCGCCGCTGTTGCGCAGAACAAGAAGCGGGTTGCGGTTCTCGATTTCGATTACGGCACCGTGCGCAGCGAGGCTGCGGCCTGGTTTGGCACGGACCAGGACATTGGCAAGGGCATCAGCGAAATGCTGGTTGAGCGGCTCGTCAATGATGGCTCTTACAGCGTTATCGAGCGCAAGGCGCTCGATAAGGTGCTTGCCGAACAGAATTTCTCGAACAGCGATCGGGCCGACAGCACCAGCGCCGCCAAGATCGGCCGCATACTCGGCGTCGACGCCATCATCACCGGCACCATCACTCAGTTCGGACGCGACGACAAGAGCCGCGGCGTGTCCGGCGGGGCGCTCAGCCGCGTTACGGGGCGCTTCGGCGTGGGTGGAGTCAAGCGCGACAATGCCAAGGCCGTCGTGGCAGTCACGGCGCGCATGATCGACACCAGCACGGCCGAAATTCTGGCCTCCGCCCGCGGCGTCGGCGAATCCGCCCGTAAAGGCGTGTCGCTGGCCGGTGCGGGAGGAGGCAGCATCATCGGCGGCGGAGCCGTCGACATGACCAGCAAGAACTTCGCCAACACCATCATCGGCGAGGCCACAACCGCAGCCGTCGCGCAGCTCGCGGAGGGTCTCAATGCCGCTGCCGGCAAGCTGCCCGAGCGCAAGGTGGTCATCGACGGCCTCGTCGCGGATGTCGCCGGCAACACACTTATTCTTAACGTCGGGACGCGGGCTGGCGTAAAAGTAGGCGACCGCCTGAAGGTAAGCCGCAAGATCCGCGAAGTTCGCGATCCCGCCACCGGCAAGGTGCTGCGCAGCGTAGAGAGCACTCTCGGCGAGGTCACCATCACCGAAGCCGACGAGTCGTCGTCGGTCGGCAACTTCTCCGGATCGGCCGCGCCCAAGGTCGGCGACACCGTAAAAAACAACTGAGGCACGTATGGCATTCAACATTGGTGACACTGTAGGCGATTACGAAATAGTCGGCATCCTCGGCGCCGGCGGCATGGGCAAGGTGTACAAGGTCCGCAACACCATCTCGGATCGCATCGAGGCGATGAAGGTGCTGCTCCCCGACCTTGCAAACGAGCCCGAGTTGGCCGACCGCTTCATGCGCGAGATCAAGCTCCTGGCCAGCCTGAACCATCCAAACATAGCTGCGCTTCACACGGCCCTGCGCATCGACAACCAACTCGTCATGATCATGGAGTTCGTCGAAGGCCAAACGCTCGAAGACCGCCTGAAGAGCGGCGAAGGACGCCTGCCGCTCGGCGAGGCCGCGGACGCAATCATCCAGGTGCTGTCCGCGCTCGCTTACGCGCACGAGCGCAATGTGGTCCACCGCGACATCAAACCGGCCAACATGATGCAGACGGCCGGCGGCTCCGTAAAGCTCATGGATTTCGGCATCGCCAAGGCCGTCGCGGACCGCCGGCTAACCATGACCGGAACCACGCTCGGGTCGCTTTACTATATGTCGCCGGAGCAGGTGAAAGGCAGCGCGCAGCTCGACGGCCGGTCCGACCTGTACTCCGTGGGCGTTTCGTTCTACGAACTCGTCACCGGCACCCGGCCTTTTAAGGGCGACAGCGATTACTCGCTTATGGTGGCGCACCTGGAGCAGCAGCCCAAACCGCCCATCGAGATCGATCCGGCGCTGCCGCCGGATCTCAACGAGATCATCATGACGGCCATCCAAAAGGATCCGAACAACCGGTTCCAGACCGCACAGGCGTTCCGCGGAGCGCTCGAAAGCATACGCCCGATGCTCGGCAACGCGGCGCCGGCCCCGCTTGCAGCGGCTGCCGCTGCCCCTGCTTCGCTTCCGACCGCGCCCTCGATGGCCGGGTCTATGCCGCAGCCCGCGCCCGTGATGGCCACGCCGCGGCAATCTGCACCGGCTCCTCAACAGCCTGCGGCGGCTTACGCCCCGCCGCCGGGACCGTTTCAAACTGCCGCTCCGATGCCGCCTCCTCCGCCCGCTCCTGCGTCCAGGAGCCATCGCGGGCTGTGGATCGCGCTCGGCGCGCTGATGGTTGTCGCCGTGCTCGCGGTGGCAGCGCTCCAGTTGCCGCGCTTCTTCGGCACCCAGGCCAGTTCGCTGCTGAGCTTCGGAAACAAAGCGGACGACGCGCAGCCGGAGCAGTCAGTGCCCGCCGCCGAAGCCGCGCCTGCCCAACAGCAGGGCGGGGCCGCTCAGGAAACTCGGCCCGCTTCCACGGTCGGGGAACCGGCCGCTTCAGCGCCGGACTCGCCCGCCGCAGCGCCGGAACGCATGCCCGTTAGCGCGTCCGGAACCGCCGCATCGCGTCCCGTGCGGCGCGTAACCGCCGCCCCTCCGGCCGCAGCCGCTGCGAGCGCCGCCGCTGAATCGCAAACTCCCGCCGCACCCGCGTACTCGGCGCCGGCGGCGCCCGCCGCTCCCCAGGAGCCCGCGGTAGACCGCGCCGCGCTTGATGCCGCGCGCCAGCGCCTCCGCATGCTTTCTTCGCGTGCGTCTTCCGCCAGCCGGACGCTGAAGAACATAGAGTCGCAGCAGCAGTCTTCCGGTGTCGGCCTTCGCGGTGATATCTCCGCCGCCTGGGACCGCATGAACGAATCGCTCGAAGACGCGCGCCAGGCTTTGCAGAACAACGACCTCGAAGAAGCGCGCCGCTCGCTGGACCAGGCCGAGCGAGACCTCGATCGCATAGACAAGTTCCTGGGCCGCTAGCCCGGGCCGGAGATGGACGCCACGGCGGTCCATCTCCGGTGGCCTCAGCCGTGAAAATTGTCGCTCTGGAGCTCGCTGGTAATGCGCACCGTTCTCCTTTCCCTGGCTGCCGCCGCGGCCGCGTTCGCGGCCGATCCGAATTCCGCCATCCGTCTGGACCAGGTGGGTTACCTGCCGGGCGCCCCCAAACTCGCCATGGTCGTGGCGCAGCCGGCTGCGTCATCGTTCTCCGTTAGAAGGGTGTCCGATGACCAGGCGGTTTTCACATCGTCGCTTGCCGCACCGGCTTACGACTCCAACTCGGGCGATTCCGTCCAGATCGCCGACTTCACCAACCTCATAGCACCCGGTCGCTATTACATCGATGTGGAGGGAGTCGGGCGAAGCTACCCGTTCGACATCGATAGCGACGTTTACCGCCGCGCCTACTACCTCGCCATGCGCGCATTCTACGGGCAGCGCTGTGGAACGGCTGTCGACATGGGACCGGAATTCCCGCATCATCACGCCATCTGCCACACCGACGGCGCGTGGCACTGGTCCTCAGGGGAACCGGCAGGCAGCCGCGAAAGCTCTCACGGCTGGCACGATGCCGGCGATTACGGCCGCTATATCGTCAATTCAGGTATCAGCACCGGCACGCTGCTCTGGACCTGGGAACTCTACAGCGACCGGATCCGCAACGTCTCGCTCAATATTCCCGAGAGCGGAAACGGCATGCCGGACATCCTGAACGAGATCAAATGGAACCTCGACTGGATGTTGACAATGCAGGATCCGGGCGACGGTGGAGTTTGGCACAAGCAGACCACGGAACGCTTCGCGGATTTCGTCATGCCTGAGGCGGACACGGCGATCAACTACGTCATCGGCACCGGCGCGGCTCCATACAAGAGTTCCTGCGCGACGGCGGATTTCGCAGCCGTCATGTCCATTGCCTCGCGGGCCTACGCGCCTTTCGATGCGGCTTTTGCCGCGCGCGCCGGAGATGCCGCCGCCCACGCCTGGGGGTGGCTGCAAACGTACCCGAACATAATATTCAAAAACCCGGCAGGCGTGAACACCGGCGAGTACGGCGACGGCGATTGCTCAGACGAGCGGCTGTGGGCCGCCGCCGAGTTGTGGCGGTCAACCGGCGGCGACGCCTATCGCACGTACTTCCTTCAGAACTATAGACGTTTTGTCAGTTCGCTCTGGGCGCCGGGATGGGGCTCGGTTGCGCCGCTCGGGTTGTGGACCTACGTCCTGGCGAACAGGCAAGACGCGGACGCCGCGGCGGTCCAGGACATACGTAACGCTACCGTGAGCAAGGCTAACGAAATTGTGGCCCGCATCAACTCCAACGGCTACCGAATCGCCCTTTCGGGCGGCGATTTCTACTGGGGCTCGAACAGCGTGGCGGCGAACTTCTCGCTGCTGCTCATGATCGCGAACCACATCTCGCCCGACGTCCGCTACCGCGATGCCGCACTCGAGAACCTGCACTACCTGCTCGGCCGCAACACGTTTTCTACGTCCTGGGTGACCGCCGTGGGCAGCAACTGGTTCAAGCACCCGCATCACCGCCCGAGCGATTCGGACGGCATCGATGAGCCCTGGCCGGGCATGCTGTCCGGAGGCCCGAACCGCGGCCGTGACGACCGCATCTTGCAGGCAATGCCTAACGGCCTTCCGCCGATGCGCTACTGGCAGGATAACTGGGAATCCTACGCCGGCAACGAGATCTGCATCAACTGGAACGCGCCGCTCGTCTTCGTGCTCGCCGGCAACCTGCCTCGGAGGAGCGATTCCGGCTTGTCAAGGGCGGCGCGCGTATCGCAAATCGAACAGTTGGAGTCTGCTCGGGAAGCCGCAGCCGGTCGGGCGCCAAGGCCGGGCGCCCACGAGCGCGCCGCGGGCAGGTAAATCTCGGTCGACGGGCGCCGGAGCCACTCGCACCGGTCCCCGCGACAACCCACAACTTACTCAAGACTACTGCAACTCCGTCATGACCCCCAGCACAAGAAACACTCTTCTATCAAGACGCTAACCGTCGTCCCAGAAGGGCTCAATGGAACTGCGAAGGCGTCCTGGCGCGTACAGCACGTGTGAAGCAATCGGCAGGATTGCTGTTAAAACGAACACGGAATCAGCCGAGTGGGGATATCGTGAATCGAGTATTCAGGGACTTACATCGACCTGTTGTCTCTGTGATACCCGCACAAAATAGAGCACCAGTAAGAATCTGTTGACGACCTGCAATATGTGTGATATGGGTGTCGTTGCGGCGTGTACACGCTCGTAAGACTCCCGGCCGCTTAACCGGGAGCTAACGTGTTCGGCGGGGAGCGAAGACACCGGCGTGCCCGGTGCGGGAGGACAATATGCTGCGAGCAAGTAGAGCGTGGAAACAGATCGGCTTGCTCGGGTTTGTGGGGGCTGCAGCTTTGTCGGCAGCGTCTGCATTCCAACACCAGAACCCTGGACAAGAACAGCAGACCGCCGGCGCGCTGCAAACCCTTCGTCGCGGCGAGGCGGTCGAATTCAACGCCGCACCCCCGAGCGTGGTCAATTCCGGCTGCAAGTGCGGCGCGGACGGCGATATTTATCTCGTGTACTCAGATGCTCCGCCCGTCTTGGCTCTGGGCGGCGGGCTGAGCGGAATCCCTGTATCGAAGATCTCTCTTCGCTCGCGACAGGTCGTTTCGTACCGGGTGCCCAACCGCATTAAGGACTTCGAGGGGCAGGTATTCAGGTTGAGCTTTGATGTCAGCTCGGACGGAACGCTGTATGCCCTGTTCAACACCGGCCGCCGCGGCTCGGACGGCAAGATGAAACCCGAATTTCTGATTGGCAAGTACGACGACGACGGCGGGATCGATTCCTTTACTAACATCGGGCAGATCCGCGGCAAGACGGTTCAACCTTCCCATGTGGCCGTGCTCTTCAATGGCGGCGCTTTTCTGCTCTCGGGAACGACTGTGGAAGAGCAGGGCCTTGGATCTTTCACCGGGCTCTTCAACGGATCCGGCGAGTTCGTAAAGCTGGTTGCGCCTGGCAACTCCGGCGTGATGTCTGGGGAAAATCAGGGCGGGAACGCAGCCGGCCAATCCGGCCCGCCGCCGGAGGCGAAGCAGCTCGAGGCCGGGGCAGAAAATCCGGCGGCGCTAGGGAGCAGTGTTTTGAGCTTCAGCGGCAAAGACGGAAACGTGTATCTACTCCAGGGCACGAGCGCGGCGACACTGTCCGTCATCTCACCTTTGGGCGAGGTCGTCCGCCGGCGCCAGTTGAAGCCGCCGGACCCGGATCTCAGTCCCCTTCAGATGGCGCAGGCCGGGGAGGGTTATCTGTTCATCTATTACGGCTATGTTTCGAAGGGCGAACCGGATGAGGGAGCAACCAACCGGAGCAACATGATCACGGTGCTCAATTCGGCAACCGGCGAGGTGGAGGCTACATACCGCATGCCGCAAGAGAAGGGATACGGACTACCCGCCTGCGCCGAATCGCCGCGGAAGTTCACGTTCATCGGCGCGAGCGAAGACAACCGCCGTCTGGTGGTGATTCCGTACTCGGCGCCGTAAGCGTCCTCGTCAGTCCGGAAACGGCGCTCAGCTTGGCGCGTCGCGAGGCTGGACCGGCAGGAAACCGCGAGTATGAAAAACGAGCGGCACGCAAGCGCGCAGAACGAGTTCGCGAGCTATCCCCGCCTCTTCGCCGCCCTGAACCGCTCCTTGCCGGCTGGCGCCATCTTCTCGGTGGCGTATTGGTAAATCAGCCGCGGCGCCTGGTCCTTCCACTCCAGCAGGAACGCCTCAACCGGCTCGGGGTCTTTCTTCCATGCCTCGCGCAGAAACCACCCCACGCCCTGATGAACCACTCTCTCGCTGTCGGTCATCAGAGGGCGTACGAAATCCAGCAGCGGACCCACCTCGCACCCCGTTTTGAGCAACCCCAGCATCGCCACCGGAACGGCCCGCCGCTGGTACTTAAGGTGGGACGCGCGCCACGTCGCGATGTTATCCAGACCGATGACTCCATCCCTCAGAAGCGGCGCTATGATCTCGTTGCACAGCGCGTCCGTGTGCGCCCAGTTGCGGATGCCCTCGAACCATTGACCAAGCAGCGGAAAAGTTTCTGAGTCCAGTTCGCTCCGCAAAACAGCCATGAAACGGAGCGCCAGCGCGCCTTCCTCGTACTTGCCGCTGGAAAAGAGAATGGTTCCGAGCCGCAGGAAGCCCCGGATGCCTATGTCGCGGTTCTCTTCCAGCCACTCGGCCTGCCGCTCGTTCCAAAGGGGGTGCTCTTTGTCAAGCAGCCCCCAGGCGTCATATCCTTCTTTAAAGTAACGCGCCCATTTCTGGGCTCCGGCCGGATCGGAATTTTCGGCGCAGTATGCACGGATGGAGGCGGCTAGCGCGGCTATGCGGTCCCGGGCGATTTTAGGCGCGGGCATCTACGCCCGTTAGTCTGATGCACGGCACGGGCCAATGTCAATCGCCCCGTCCGGCGCTCCGCGGTAGCATGAAGTGATCCCTATGGTGCGCCTGTCGCTCGTATTGATGACTCTGCTGGCAATGCCCGCATGCCGCGACCGCCGCCCCGCCGCCCGCTCGTGCAGTCCGGAACCCGCCCCCTCCGCGCAGGCGCGCGCGCACCGCAAGTACGCTCTCATCATCAACGGTGATATCGAGCGCCGCCACAAGATTAATGCCCTTAACGCATGGCGCACACTCCGCGCCCTCGGCTTTCCGGCTGAAAACATCTTCGTCCTCACCGCCCCTGACCGCCGCGTGCACCTGCCGCAAGAGCTTCTGCGTTTCAGGCCGGCCGTCTCAGGGTATGAAACGGCGTTCGACAAGGTGGCCTCCGCAGCCGCCGCCGGCGATATCGTCGTGATCTATGGCACAGGACACGGCGACACCTCCGAAGAAGGCGAGAGTTTTCTCGAACTCGGCGGCGGCGAACTGTGGGCGTACGACCTCCGCGACGATGTCGAATGCCTCCGTTCCGATAACGTCGTCATTATGGACCAGTGCTTCTCCGGCGGCTTTATCGACGCCTTCGACGGCGCCAGGAGCCGCTCGATCGTCATCAGCACCGTCGACGCAAAACACCCCACCGAGTGCTCCTACTTCGCCAACGCCTTCTGGGGCGCATTCCTGCACCCCGAAATGGCCGACGCGAACCGTGACGGTAAAACCTCCGTCCGCGAGGCGTTCGATGTCGCCATAGCCGTCCACCGCGACGCGCTCCAGGGCGACCCCGAATTGCGCACCAACGGCTCCTGCCGATCCTTCAACGGTCTCGACGATTTGCTGCTCAATTAACCCCGCAGAAGAGGGTATCTATACCCGCATCAGATCCGCACATAAACCCGTGTCTGGGGGCTGTGTTATCAATCCGAAGTTCTCGTACTTTAGTTCCAATTGGGCCAAAACGTATTCATTCGGTATTAAGGCAGTATTAATGACTCTTATTTCACGAACAGTTTCCCTTGCCGGACTCGCAGCCTTTGTAATCACGGGTTCGCTTGTCGCCAACGCCAGTGCGCCCCTGAGGTACAACGCAATTTCCGACAACATGCCCCGGCCTGAACCTCCGGCGCCGCAGCTTGGGCCGGCCGGATACAAGTTCCAGGACCCCACCTTCGGCACCACTCTGCTGCGCGTTACCGACGAAAACACGAACCCCGATGCCATCGGCGGCGGCTTCCTGACGCCCGGCGGCAGCTTCGAGGTCAACTGGAACGCCGACACCACCATGTTCTGGGTTTGGACCGTGGGCGGCTTCATGATGCCGTTCCACTTTGACGCGGCGACCTTCACGGCGACCCCGGTCCGCGACCTCAACGACCCCTCGCGCATCCTGACGCTGCCGTATGAAGGTTCGTTCAGCTTCCGGCGGCCGAACATCATGTACGCCACGGCGGGCATGAACATCCTCGAGTACGACTTCAATACTCAGACCTCGAAGACCGTATTCGCCGGCAACGACGCGGTTCCCTCGGCATCGGGATACGGCTACGTGCCTTCGGCCAGCGACGACGACAGCCGTCTGTGCCTGGCCTTCGGCGGCGCCCAGGACACCTATCCGTATGTCGCCGTTCTCGACCGCAATACCGGCCGGTATCAGGTGCTCGACACGGTGAACTCGCGCCTGAACGGCCAGCCCACCAACAACCCGCTCGGCTACGGCATCCACAGCGCCTACATCGACCGCAGCGGCCGGTACGTGATCATCGCCAAGGGCGCGGGCAAGCCCGAGGGCACCGAGTGGACGGTGTGGGACGTCGATGCCGGGCGCGTTTACGACATCCAGGCGGAATGGAGCGGCCATGATGCCGCCGGTTTCGGCGTGCGTGTCAACCAGTCCGGGTTCTACGGCGGCGACCCGGTGTTCTACGACGAACAGGAATGGGCCATCCGCGGTCTGGGCGAGAACGAAATCAACAATTATCAATACCTGATTCCGTGGCAGAACCTGCCCACGCCGCACGACGGCATTTGCAGCGGGCACCATTCGTGGAACAACGCCCGGCCGGACGTTCTGGTGCCGGTAATCGGTTCCATAGTCCGCGATGCGAACGCGAGCAGCGTCGCCTGGCGGCCGTGGGACGACGAGATCATCGGCGTCGCAACCGACGGCAGCGGCACGGTTTATCGCTTCGCCCATCACCACAGCGTCTGGGACCGCAGCGACTTCTGGGATGACCCGCACGGCAACGTCTCCCAGGACGGCCGCTGGTACATATTCACCTCGAACTGGGGCCGCACGCTCGGCGAAGGCCGCCACGACGTGTTTATTGTGAAGCTGGACGCTGGCAGCACCCCGCCGCCGCAACCGGTGGACACTGCCGGGCCGGCGGTAAAGATAACGGCTCCCACAGACGGCGCCACCGTGAATGGCCCCGTTACGATCACGGCATCGGCGAGCGACGACAGCGGCGTCGCCGGCGTACAGTTCCTCATCAACGGACAGGCGGTTGGCGCAGAGGATACGGCCGCGCCCTACCAGTACAACTGGTCACCCACGAACGGCAGCTACACGATAACCGCGCGGGCACGCGATGCGAACGGGAATGTAACTACCAGCACTCCGGTTTCGGTCACCGTAGAGCTTCCGCCGCCGCCGGATAGGACGGACCTCACGCCGGTTTCCGAAAGCATTGTGAACGGGGCAGGGTTCAAACCCGGGCCGCTCGCGCCCGGCAGCATCGTATCCGTATTCGGCCGGAACCTGTCCGCGGCGGTGCTTTCGGCTTCGGACCTTCCACTGCCGAGATCGCTGGGAGGTATGCACGTCGCCATCGACGGCGCCGACTCGCCGCTTTTCTACGTTTCTCCCTTACAGGTCAATCTCCAGATCCCATGGGAAGCCGCCGGCAGGAGCACCGCCCGGCTGGACATAAGTGTTCCGGGCGCCGGAGAAGCGTCGCAGACGATCAACCTGGCCCCGTTTGCCCCTGGCATCTTTACTGTTCCATCACCGGCCGGGCAGGGGGCGATCCTGATCGCGAACACCGGCACGGTCGCCGCGCCGGAGGGCTCAATTCCGGGCGCGCATCCGGCTCGCAGAGGCGATTACATCTCCATATACTGCACTGGTTTGGGCGCCGTGACCAACCAGCCGGAAACCGGCAAAGCGGGCCCCGGCGCTCCGAACCTTGCCAGGACTCTCGAGCAACCGTCCGTGACTATTGGCGGCCAGCCCGCCGAGGTTACATATTCAGGACTGGCGCCCGGTTATGTCGGTCTGTATCAGGTGGATGCGCGAGTGCCGGAATCTGTCGCCGGCGGCAATGCGGTGCCGGTAGTCCTGACCATTGGAGGGGCGGTTTCGAATATGGTGACGATCGCGGTTGCTCCGGCCGATCCCGGCACGCCGCTCATTCTACCCACCACCGGGACGAATCTGTTGGCCAACCCGGGATTCGAGCAGGGCACGGCCAACTGGGCGTTTTTCGATCACGAGCGGCGCTGGCTGGTATCCGATAACGTTCATTCGGGTTCGTACGCGGCAAAAGTCGGCGCTGCGGTGACCTTCTACTCCACTGTCGAACAGATCGTCCCCGTCCAGGGCGGCAAAGCGTATCGGGCAGCGGCCTGGATGCAGCTCGAGGGCATAGATAACGACCGCGGCGCCGGCATAGTCCTGTTCTGGCGCGATGCGAACAACACCGTGATAGGCGAGACGTACGTCTCGTGCCTGAAAGGCACGTTTCCCTGGCGATACATAGAAGGCACCGTGGTGGCGCCCGCCAGCGCCGAAAAGGTGCAATTCGAGCTGTGGGCGTTCTCGGAGCCGGACGACACGGGAACGGCGTGGTTCGACGACGCCTGGTTCGGACCCGCAAACTAAACGGCCGGACGTGCTATACCGGCCTTCATGCGCACTCTTTTTACCGCGGCGGCGGCCGCAGCCCTGCTTGGAGCGGCGCCGCAACCGCGTGCGGACCTGTTGGTCTCGACCACTTGGCTTGTGAGCAATCTCAAGACGCCGGGGCTTGTCGTGCTGAACGCCGCCGGCACGCGTGCGCCGTACGATGCCGGGCACATTCCAGGCGCCAGGTTGCTTCTTATGGACCAGATCATAGCCACCCGCCCGGACGGCACTCGCGGGCTGCCTCCGGCGCAGGTCCTCAAGAGCGTTTTCGAAAGGCTGGGTGTTTCGAACAGCACGCGCGTGGTGCTGTACGGAGAGCCGCTGGCGGCAAGCCGCGCATTCTTCACGCTCGATTACCTGGGGCACCGCAAGACTGCCATTCTCGACGGAGGTATCGAGAAGTGGCGCGCCGAGGGACTGCCGGTGACAACCGCCGTTCCGGCCGTGGAGCCCGCCGTGTTCAATATCACGCCGCGCCCGTGGTTGGTTGTGACATTCGATGAAGCTAAACAGCTCTCGCAGGCTGCTCAGGATCCCGCCTCCGGAGTCGTCGTGATCGACTCGCGTTCCTTCCCGGCCTGGCGCGCCGGCCACATCCCCGGCTCGAAGAATGTGTTCTGGGCAGACGAACTGGACGGCATCGGTTATCAAACGCTGAAGCCCGCGGCTGAACTTCAGAAGATGTACGGGCTCGACAGCCCTAAAACCGTGGTCACCTATTGCAACACCGGCATGCAGGCGACGTTCGGCTACTTCACGCTGCGATACCTCGGCTACACGGGTGTCCGCCTCTACGAGGGCTCATTCTCAGAATGGTCCAGACACCCGGAAGTGCTTATCCAGCATTAACTTTCCGTAACTTAAGGATCTTGCGGACCGTCCATGGCAACAGGGAGTTGCAATGGCGATCGATCCGGTTTGCGGGCAGGTCGTAGTAGAAGACAACGACATGAGCGTTTCCTACAACGACGAGTTGTTCTACTTCTGCTCGGAAGACTGCAAGAGCGAGTTCCAGGACGATCCCGAACGCTTCGTTGGGTGGGGTGGCACGAGCCGCTTTGGGTCCGCCTGAAGGAGTGAGTGGATGGCCATCGATCCGGTCTGCAAGAGGCAGGTGGAAGAGAAGACTGCGGCCGGGAAAAGCGAGTATCGCGGTAAGCCCTATTACTTCTGTTCCGACCAGTGCAAGCAAGCGTTCGACCGCAATCCGGAGCGGTACGTAAACGAGAAGGTCCGGACGGCCGGAGGGCGTTGAGGCCTGCCGGAGCGGCCCGTTCGTACCGGGACGGGTTCAATCATGCGCATGAATTGGCGGCTAGGCCGCATATTCGGCGTCGAAATCGGGCTTCATTACAGCTGGGTGATAATCGGCGTCTGGATCCTGTTCGCGCTGGCTGTGGAGTTCAACATAGCCTATCCGAACTGGAGCGCCGGCGCGCTTTGGGCGGGCGCACTTCTAACCGCGCTGTTGTTTTTCTTGTGCCTCCTCGGCCACGAGCTCGCGCACGCCGTGGTGGGAAACCGCCGCGGCGTGGGCGTGCGTTCGATAACTCTGTTCGCGCTTGGGGGCGTGGCGCAGGCGGATCGCGATTCGCCCGACGCAGCCTCGGAGTTCTGGATTGCCATAGCAGGGCCTCTCGCAAGCATCGCCATAGGCCTGGTCTGTATAGGCGCCGGCTGCTTTGCCGGCTGGCGGCCCTGGCTTCCGCCGCCCACGCCGGCGGCTTCTATCCCTGTCTTGCTCGGATTAATCAACCTCTGGCTGGCCGCTTTCAACCTGATACCCGCGTACCCGATGGACGGCGGGCGGGTGCTGCGCGCGGTGATCTGGGGCATAACGAAGCAGCCGCAGCGCTCGCTGCTGATCTCGGCCCGGTTCAGCCGCTGGATAGCGCTGACCTTCATCCTGACGGGCGTAATCCGGTTCTTCGCGACGGGCAGCTTCGCATGGCTGTGGCTGGCGCTGATAGGGTGGTTCGTGCTGAGCGCCGCCGGTGCGGTGTACGCGCATGCGCGGGTTAGCGGCGCGCTCGACGGGGTGCGTGTGCGGGATGTGATGCCGCAGGAATGCCCCATGGCGGACCGCAACATGAACCTGCGCGAGTTCATTCTCAGCCACCTGGCCGAAGGAGACTCCATGTGCGTTCTGGTCCAGGGCGCAGACGGCTCGCCCGGCATCGTGACCGCCCGCGAAATCAGCGAAGTGCCCCGCACGCAATGGCCGTTCAAGACCCTGGGCGATGTGATGCAGCCCTTCGCCGCGGCCCAGACGATTCGGCCGGACACTCCCGTCATGGAAGCCCTGGAGCAGATGGGGCGCGAGAATGTGGCGCAGCTTGCGGTGGCCGAGGACGGGCGCTTCGCGGGCGTCATCTCGCGCGCCGATGTCGCGGGCTTCATCGAGACGCACGGCGGGCTCGAGCGCGCCGGCACACCATTCAATGGCCAGCGGACCTGAGCCTGCGGCCGGATCCGGCTGCTAGAATCGGTCCGTGCGGAGACTGCTCAGGCCATCGCTCGACTGGCTTCTGGTATTCGTTCCCGTCACGCTCGTTTTCGAGTACTTCCTGCACGCGCCGGCCACGTGGATATTCTTCTCGTCCGCGATAGCCATCGTTCCACTCGCGGGCTGGCTGGGGAAAGCCACCGAAGAGCTGGCAAACAGCACCACTCAGGCCATCGGCGGGCTGCTGAACGCCACGTTCGGCAACGCCGCGGAGTTGATCATCGCATTGTTCGCGTTACAGCGCGGGCTGACCGGTGTCGTCAAGGCATCCCTCACGGGATCGATCATAGGAAACGCGCTGCTGGTGCTGGGCGCCTCGGCGCTCGCCGGGGGCCTCCGGCACACCTCGCAGCGTTTCAACGCGGGCGCCGCGCGCGTCCAGGCGACCATGCTGACACTGGCGGCGATCGCGCTTATCGTGCCCTCGGTCTTCTTCTATTTGCTGGGGCCGAACGCCGTAACGATCGAGCGCGATCTGAGCACGGAAATCGCCGTAGTTCTGATGGTCACCTACGCGCTGCACCTGCTGTTCTCGCTGCGCACGCACCGGCAGTACTTCTCGGCGCAGACCGAGGCCGGCAGTGAGCCGGGCGGCGGCGGTTCGAAAGCAGGCGAGGGCTGGAGTAGGCGCCGCGCACTGGGTTTGCTGGCGATTTCCACCGCTGCGGTGGGCTGGATGAGCGAGGTGCTGGTGGGCTCGGTGGAGCAGGCCGCGGCCGCGCTGGGCATCACCGGGCTGTTCGTCGGCGTGATCGTCGTCGGAATTGTGGGGAACGCGGCCGAGCACAGCACGGCCGTAATAGCGGCGCGCGGCAATAAGATGGACCTCTCGGTGGGAATCGCCGTGGGCAGCACGCTGCAAATAGCCCTGTTCGTCGCCCCGGTGCTGGTGCTGGTGAGTCATTACCTGGGGCCGGCGACGCTGGACCTGGTGTTCACGGTTCCGGAAATTGTCGCTATCGGCCTGGCGGTCTGGATTGCCGAGCAGATCTCCGCCGACGGCGAGACCAACTGGCTCGAAGGCGTGCAACTGATCGCGGTGTACGTGGTGATGGCAATAGCTTTCTATTTCCTTCCGCCGGGCGCAGTGCGGGCGCCGGGGCACTGACATGAGAGAACTGCTGGGCCTGTTGCAACACGCGCGCCTGGTCGACCTTTCACAGCCGTTCCACATCGGCATGCCGCACTACCCTACGCACCCCGCATTCTTGTTCAGCCTCACCAAGCGGCACGGCGACGCAGTGCTGCCGAACGGGGCCAGTTCGGCGTCCGAGGCGTTCACCATGGGCGGGCATTCGGGCACGCACATCGACGCGCTGTGTCATTACGCTAAGAACGGGCGCCTCTACGGCGGCGTGGAAGCCGAGGCCGGGCAAACGTACGCCGGGGGCGTCGGGTCGCACGCCATCGACGCCGTGGCCCCGGTGCTGAGGCGCGGCGTTCTGCTGGACATAGCGCGGCAGCAGAACACGGATGTGCTGCCGGAGGATTTCGAGATCCTGCCCGAGCACCTCGAAGCCGCCGCGTGCATGGAGATCGGACCCGGCGACGTGGTGCTTATCCGGACCGGATGGGCGCGGTTCTGGGGCGATGCGCGGCGGTATGTTAACGGCGTGCGCAGCCCGGGACCGGCGGATGCCGGCGCGCGGTGGCTGAGCCGGCGGGGCGTGTTCGCGGCAGGCTCCGACACGCTCACGTTCGAGAAGGTCCCCTCCGCGACTATGCCGGCGCACACGCATCTGCTGGCGGAGTGCGGCATTCACATAATTGAAAGCCTGAACCTGGAAGAGTTGGCCGCCTCCGGTATTCCGGAGTTTATTTTCGTTGCCGCGCCGCTGCCGATACGCGGGGGCACCGGCTCCCCGGTTCGCGCATTCGCGCTTCTCGAATCCTGAAATCTCAGGGGTGCTTCAATCGGGGCGGAACGAGGGACACCGGACATCTCACAGCCGCGGCCCAAAGCCGCTGAACGGTTTGCTCCCCGCGCTAGAATGGGTGACTCGTGAGAAGTATCACTCACAGTGCCGATGAGGTTCGTGCGGCACCTGGCGCGGACGCAGGAGGTCCCGAGCCATGCGCGTCCCGCTGAAACGCGCGCCGCGCTGGGCGGTTCGTGCGCTCTATGGCGCCGTGCTCGCCGCGGCCATTCCGTTGATCGCATGGAACGGCTTCGTGCAGCAGGTTGGGGCGCAGTTCTCCGACATTCTCCTGCGGCTGCGCGCACCCGCCCGGACGCAAGGGGTCAGGGACATTGTTCTGGTCGGCATCGACGACGCCACTGCCGCGGTATACGGACCGCTGCCGCTGCGGCGTTCGACGCTCGCCGCCGGCCTGGAGGCGCTCTCGGCTTTTAATCCGAAGGTAGTCGCGCTCGACCTGCTCGTCTGTGAGCCCGGCGGCGACGGGGGCGACGCGGCGCTCGCCCGCGCCATTCGGAAGTTCCCCCGCGCCGTTGTCAGCGCCGCGCTCGACGCCGGCGCATCGGACGGGCGCTGGATGCTGCCGCTGCCCGGACTCGCCGCGGCCGCCGCAACCGCGCACGTGCACGCCGCGCAGGACCCGGACGGCATCGTGAGGTCGATTCTGCTCGCGAAAGCCGGGGGGCATCGGAGGTATTGGGCGCTCGCGCTTCAGGCTGTTCGCATGGCGAAGGGCGCCAGCCTTCCCGTGGAGCGCGCCGAAAGCGTCACGGTGGGCGATATAAAGATTCCGGTATCCGAAGCGAACGGCCGCAGGATGATCATAAATTACGCCGGGCCGGAAGGGACATTCCGCCGCGTGCCGTTTTCGGCGCTGTTGAACGGCACGGCGGATCCAGACGCTTTTCGGGGCAAGATCGTCATTGTCGGCATGACCGCGCAGGGCAGCGGCGACCGCTTCTACACGCCCGTTTCATCCGTGCTCGGCATGAGTGGGATCGAGATTCACGCCAACGCCGCGCGAACCATTCTCGACCGCGCGTTTCTGTTGCCGTTGGGTCCGGCAGGCGAATACGGGGCCTGCGCCGCCGTTGCTCTGCTGTGCTTTCTGTTCGCCCGTTTGCTGCGCGGCTGGCGGCTGGCGCTCGCGCTTGCCGCGACGGCCGTTGCCGTGCCCGTTGCTTGCGGCGCCGCGCTGCGGTTCGGCTCAGTATGGCCGGCCGGCGCGCTTGAGGCGGTGTTCCTGTTTTCCGCCGCGATCGCCTGGGCGGGGGAGTACAGCCTGGTGTGGGCGCACCTGCGCGCGGAGGAACGCAAACGCCGCGAGTACGCCCTGCGCGTGCAAGCCATCGCTCACGAAATCAAGACGCCGCTCACCGCGATCCAGGGGTCGAGCGAAATAGTCGCCGACGAGCTGATGCCCGAAAAGACGCGCTTCGAGGTGGCCGGCCTCATTCACAAGGAATCGAAGCGGCTTACCGCGATCGTCGAAGCTTTCCTGAACGTCGAACGCATGGCCGCCGGAACGCTCGCGCTCGAAAAGCAGACCGTGGATGCCGTGCCGTTCTTCGATGACGTCCTCGAGCGCGCGCGGCTGTACGCCGCGCGCAAGCGGATTCAGGTGGCGGGCGATGTTCGCATCGCCACGCTCGCGGGCGATCCCGACCTGCTCTCGTTTGCGGTGTACAATCTCCTGACGAACGCCGTAAAGTACAGCCCGAAGGACACTATTGTTTCGCTGACCGCGGATGAGCGGGACGGGAAAGTGCTGATCGCCGTCGAGGACCAGGGTTACGGCATCGCGCCCGCCGACCGCGAACGCATATTCGAACGGTTCTATCGCCTGAAGCGAGACGAGAAGGGGCCGGAATCGGGTACTGGAATCGGCCTGGCGCTGGTCCGGGAGATTGTGACTCAGCACGGAGGCAGCGTGGGTGTGGAGAGCCGCGCGGGCGGGGGCTCGCGCTTCACGATAACACTGCCAAAATGAAAAAGCCGCGCATCCTCGTTATTGACGACGACGAGAGCATAACCTCCGCCATCTCGGCGTTCCTGACCGCGCACGGCTACGAAATCACCGCCGCAAACGACGGAGATGAAGCGCTGGAGGAGATCCGGGCCGGCGGCTACGCGGTCATCGTAAGCGACATCTATATCGACCGCGTCAGCGGCCTCGACATCCTGCGCGCGGCGCGCGAGCGCAATCCCGAAGCGGCCGTAATCCTGATGACGGCCCGGGGCTCGGTGCGCACCACCGTCGAGGCTGAGATGGGCGGCGCATTCGAGTACCTGGCGAAGCCGTTCGAGATGCGCGTGCTGCTCGCAGCGGTGGAGCGCGCGCGGACGGCGCACGCAGCCCACGCGCCCGAGCCTGGCGAAGATGCGGCGGAGTACGGCAACATCGTCGGTTTCGCTCCGCCGATGGTGGAGGTATACAAGAAGATCGCGCGCGCCGCACGGTCGGATGAGACTGTGCTGATCGCCGGCGAGACCGGCACCGGCAAGGAACTGGCGGCCCGGGCCATTCACGAACACAGCGCGCGTTCGGCCAAGCCGTTTATTGCGGTGGACTCAGGAGCGATACCCGGAACGCTTTGGGAATCCGAGCTGTTCGGCTCTGTGCGGGGCGCTTTCACCGGCGCGGACCGCGACCGTCCGGGCATTGTCGAAACCGCGCGCGGCGGCACGGTGTTTCTCGACGAAGTGGGCGAGATACCGCCCGAGTTCCAGGCCAAGCTGCTGCGGTTCTTGCAGGAGAAGGAGTTCCGGCCGGTCGGTTCGGGCTCCCCCAGGAAGGCCGACGTGCGGATCATTGCCGCTACGAACCGCGCGCTCGAGGCGATGGTTCGCGACAACCGGTTCCGCGAGGATCTCTTCTACCGCCTGAACGTGCTGCGCATCGACATACCGCCGCTGCGTGAACGCGCGAGCGATATCCCGCTCCTGCTGCGGCGGTTCGCCGCCGAGGCCGCCGAAGCCACCGGCCGGCGCATATGGTTCGAGCCCGACGCCGAACGGTTTCTTACCGAGTACGCCTGGCCCGGCAACGTGCGGCAGCTTGAGAACCTGGTGCGCCGCCTGGCCGCACTGGGCCCCGGCGGGCCGGTGTCGCGCGACGATCTGAGGCTGGAGCAGCAGCAGCAGCAGCCGGACGAGACCATCGGGCAGGAGCCGGCCGGACTCGACGAGATCGAGCGGCGCCAGATTCTGCGCGTTCTCGCGCAGACCGGCGGCAACAAGACGCGCGCGGCCGAGATCCTCGGGATTCAACGGCGCACGCTGTACAAGAAGCTCGAGCGCATGGAGCGCGAGCGGTCCGGGCACACCGGTGTGCCCGAAACGCAGGAGTAGCGCGGGCGGCGGCATTGTGAATTGCTGGAAAACCGGCAGCGTATGTGATACGACGGTTTGGAGGAGGAATTGCACCAGGCAGCGCAAAGGCCGTGAGACGCCGCAGTACAATCCGAATGGCCGCCGTCTTCGCGATGCTGCTCGCGGCAGCCGCCTTTGCTCAGGCGCAAGACGCCCGGCTGGTGATGCTCAACGGCACTCTCACGGTTAGCCGCGACGGCGGGAGCACGCGCACGCTCTCACTCAACGACGGTGTTCAAATCGGCGACGAGCTGATGACGGGTCCGGATTCAGAAGCCGTGATAGAGACGCGGGACGGCGCGACGGTGCGAATCTTTCCGGGCTCCAGGTTCGTACTCACCGAACCATCGTCGGGCCTCCGCGAATTCCTGCACCTGATCCTCGGATCCGTGAAGGTTCATATTGAAAAGCTGAGCGGGCGGCCGAACCCGCACAAGATGACCACGCCCACCGCGGTTATAGCCGTTCGCGGAACCACGTTCAGCGTGCAGGTGGGCCAAACCGGCGCCACGCTCGTCGCGGTCGATGAGGGCGAGGTCGCGGTGGCTAACGTGGCGATGCCGGAGCGCGAAGTGATAGTCAGGCGCGGGCGGCGGACCCTGGTGCTGCCCGGCCAGCCGCCGATGCGCGCGCAGCGGTTCCGCGGCGCATCCGAGCAAGCCGGGCTCGCTCCGTGGCGCGGCGGCGGCCAGCAGCCGCAGACGCCGCAAGGCATGCAGTCCCCGATGGGCGCCGGCGGCGCAGACCAGCGCGGCGGGGTTGCCGTGCCCGGAGCAATGCGCGGCGGGCGCGGCCGCTGGCGTTGAGAGCGGTCACGAATTGACGCCGGAGTGTTGAAAGCCCGCCGCAGCTCGCCTGCCCGCAGCCGAAACTCGCGCTCAGTTCAGCTTCGGCGCGATGACCGCATCCAATTCCGCGTCGGTCCAGTTGGCGATGTGCACGTCCTTGAAAAGGCTCCAGTGCTCGACGTGCTCCACCGTTGCGCCGGGCTCCACGCGCTGCAACGGTCCCAGCGTCTCGATCTCGAGCATCTCGCCGTTCGTGAACGTCTCGAACGAGCAGCCGAAGTCGGGATACGTCTTTGAGGGGTCGGCCTTCACCCGCTTGATGAAAAGCTCGTTGTTCAACAGGTAAGCCGCCCAGGTGTTCGGGTTGAACATGCCGATCTTCTGCGGCGCCGCCGCTTTCGGGTCCTGACGCAGCGCGATGTATTTGGCGGTGTACGTCCAGCGCGGGTCTGACAGATCGGTGTAGGCCCACATGACAAGCGGGTTGGTGGCCGCCAGCACCTCGGGATGTTTGCCGCGCGGCGGGAAGCCGCTGATCGCCGTTCCGCCCGGCGCCATCATGGTGAGCGCCCATGGCGCGAGCTCGATGGCCCACGGATTTTCGTTGCGGATGCGGTGCACGACCTCGACGTTCGCGCCCTCGGGAGACAGCCTCACAGCGATCTGCTTCACTATGCGTGTCTGCGGATCCACCGGGCTGGTGGCGACAAGCGCATCGCCCTTCGCCTCGATCTTCACGGCGGTGTTGTCGAGCGCCCAACTGGTCGCAAGCGTTTCGGGCGCCACCCATAGCCGGTGGCCGCCGCGAAGCTGGTATTCCTTTTCGCCGGATTTGCCGAGCTGGTCCTCGTACTCCTTGAACATGTTCTGCCCGCCGGTGAAACCGAGCCGCATGACGCGCGGCCCGACGTCGCCCGTCATCACGAGCTCCACCGTGCCGTTAGAAATGCGATAGCAATTCGGCCAGCCCTTGTAGGCGATTTTCTCGATCTTTACCGCAGCACTGAGAGACATTGAAAGCGCAACCGTGCCCGCCAGTAATCTGAACATCCGTTACAGCATACAGGAAACCGGACACGGGCCGCGCCGGCGTCCCGGAACGGCGGTTACTGTTACTGACCGTAATCCGTCGTTAGCGGACGACCGCACGCGGAAATCGGCCGGCTGAGGTGCCACGAGCGGTTCGGGTGGACGATCTTCGGGCGGGTGTTAG
>Ga0207433_10000864_pt1 | contig 67754 bp, 59 predicted proteins | sample YelNatPaOPGAMG01_FD_187559 | JGI IMG/M metagenome (GOLD analysis project Ga0207433, IMG submission 187559) | Hot spring thermophilic microbial communities from Obsidian Pool, Yellowstone National Park, USA - OP-RAMG-01 (SPAdes) (version 3) | ecosystem: Environmental > Aquatic > Thermal springs...
AGGTCAGAGAATTGATACCTCTTGTATCAGGTGGCGATTCTGAAACTGCCGATGTTGAGTTCGTGAAAAACCACATCGCAAGCTGTTCGACTTGTAACAAACTCTATCAGAAATACATTGCTGACCGCCAGGCGCTCAACAGTCTCAACTCATTCACCTTGTCAGATTCTATTGAAGAACGGCTTAAGGCGATTTCAAACAGTGTAATTGCTAATCGCACAACCTCTGAACGAAAGAAGAAGGTCACACCCTTTGCAGTTAGAATCGTCCGTGTGCTCACAGGCACAGCTCTTATCCTCATCGCGCTTCTTGCTCTCGTGTTTTATCTGGGCGGGCAGAAACCGCCGAAGCAGGAAAAGGCTCCCGAAGGAATCGTTGAGCGCATAGAGTATAATAGAATGATAAAGAGAGCTATTGAAAACGCAACCCTTGACGAAAAAGAGAAAGTAACTCCTGCGGAGCGTGAAAAATGTCGTGTTTTGGATAGTGCTGATACCTCGTCATTCGACTTTTAAAGGAGATTCATATGAAACGCGCCATCTTGCTACCTTTTCTTGCACTCTGTTTGTTCGGTGTTATCGTCGCTCAGGAAGGACAACCTGAACAAAAAAATAGACGAGTGGAGATAGCGAAAAAGGTAAGAAACTCTGCGGTTTCAGTGTACGCTACTCGGGAGATTACAACAGGCAAAGAGAGTAATCTAACGCGCCATCGTATGACATTCAGTCTTTCAGGTTTTCTGTACGATAAAGATGGGCACATCGTCACAATCGCATACGCAGTCGCCGGTGCTTCTGATGTCTTCGTTGAGGATGAATCAGGAAACAGACTTAAAGCGAAAGTTGTAGGAATGAATGAGCAGGATAATATCGCTCTTCTGAAGGTAGACTTGAAAGATACCTCTCTTACTCCTGCGGAATTTGCGGAGAAAATCCCCGAAGTTGGTGATGAGATTATGGTCGTCTCATCTCCGCTTGGCTTGAAAAACACAGTAGTTTTCGGCACAATAAGCGGCAGAGACAGAACCCTCGTCGGCAGTGGAAGAATCTATTCAGGAATGCTGCAACTCGCTGTTCCGTCCTTTCAGACTGACCCAGGAGGAATCGTTACGGATATGGATGGTAAAACCATAGGTCTCATCGCGCCTGCCTACCTCAAACCGCCCGTCGTTGCACAGACAGAAGAACTTCTCCAATCCATTGCAAAAAATCTATTAGACCTTCGTGGTTTCTTCGAAGCCTTTATGAAAGATAAAGACGAGGAAACCCGTAAAATCCTCGAAGAACTCCAAAGGGAAGCAAGCAAACTCCTATTCCCTGAGAAACTGCTTGAACCGCTAATGGGTTCCTCTGGAATCACATTCGCGATTCCTGCTGATTCGCTAAAAAAATCCGTGGTGGCACTTCTCAAACAAAAAAAGCCTGCATGGCTTGGGGTCTCCTTAAGGAGTATGAGCGAAGACGAACTATCACAACTTCCAGCAGGACTCGTCGTAATGCATGTTGCTAAGGATAGTCCTGCTGAAAAAGGGGGCATTCAAGCGTTCGATGTTATAGTCTCCTTAAACAAACGCGAAATCAAAGATGTTCCATCTTTCAAAGAAGCGATAGAAAATCTTGAGCCGGGGACGACAGTAGAGATAGTCATCTTCCGCAAAGGCGAGAAAAAGACTCTCTCACTCACGCTTGGCTCTCGCTGATTTTTAGCATTAGAAAATCATCATAAGCCAAGTCTTCCACAACAAAAGTGGTCCTAATGATGTCTTTACATTCCCGAGTCTTAGAGATGTATCTGCGCTTAACCTGACACTATTTTTCAGAACCAAAAAGGAGTCTTTTTATTTTATCACCTTTGGAGGGTTCCGATTTCGCCTCTTCGGTAGCAGGTAGTGGTATTCCTGCACCGTGAATTATGATAGTAACACTGAACTCTCCTGATATTTCGTCAGGGTCAATCCAGCGCATTGCCGCGCCCATATCAAAACGCAAGAAGACTTCACCATCGCAGGGTGCTTCGAATCTCTTCGCAGCAGCGCCTCCAATTACCTTATCTCCGACCTTAACTTCGAGCCCTTTTATCTGCCGCCCGTAAACATTCCCCCCAAACGGCGAAATCTCCATACCGCCGACGGCGATTAGCCCTTTCGCTTGTAATTCAATCGCATCCCCTGCTTTCACCGTAAGTTTCAGCGGAATAAAATCGCTTGATGGCTTCAATACAACTTCCTTTGCTACGGAAAGACTCGTTCCGAACGAAACTGCGAGAAGTTTGTCCAGCGGCACTACAACATTCCCATAAGGAGTCATAAGGGAAATCTTCTCGATTTCGACTTTTCCTAAGATGTCGAATCTCTTAGTTACAACAAGGTCATCCTCTTCGAGAGCATAAGGCTCAATAGCGAGCGCCTCTTCACGCAGTTTCAGCCAGAATTCTCTTTCTTCTCGGAGTCTCGTCTTCTTGAGCCTCTGTTCTATTTCATCTTCAACAAAACGATATACATCCTTCAATTCGGCTGTTAAACGGCTTAACTCAAAATACTGTTCTCCCCTGATAACTTGTCGTCTAAACATTCGCTCGACGATAGTTCCCTTTAATGGTCCTCTTGGTCCCGATGGACTGCCTTCTTCAGTCTCCTCGCTCGGCTCTTTCGCAGCCTCCTCCCAGAGTTTGATGATGGCTTCAAGAGACTGCTGTGCACGCTTCGTAAAAATCTGCTTGCGCAGTCTGCCAGTGACAATACCACGCAGTTCGTCAGCAGGAACAGTTAGAGTTCCATACGCGGTTTTTATTTTCACCGAATTAAACTCTCCCCTTCCCCTTACCTGTATCCCTTCTTCAAGAAGCAGGGTTGCCAAGAATGTGGCAAGTTTAAATTCTTTGACATCTCCCCTCCAAATCTTGGTCATCTGTCCATTCTTCGGTTTTACAATCAGATAACTGCCTTGCACATCGAGAATCAGTCCTTCGATGTTTTTCCCGTCATTGGTAGTTACAATGTCTTGTGCGAACAGAATCGGAGATACGGCGCAAACAAACAGAATCGCAAAAACTGCCTTCATTTTCCAATCCTCCACATCACTTGTGCTCAACCTTTGATTATACGCGAAGCGATGGTCTCAACAGTATCAGAAAATGAACAATCGGTTTTAAGTGGCGGAGCAACAGAGCGAATCTTCCGATATTCCTCAAAAAGCGCCTGCGGTAGAGAAGACGAAAGAGAAGCCATATCAAGCGCTTCGACAAGACATAATAATGCAAGCGCCGATATTTTAGCGCCCAATGAAACACTTCTGCGGAGTTTGAGCGCAGACATCATCCCAAACGATGCGTTATCTTCCTGTTCAAGAGAGACGACAGCGCGGTCAATCGAAGCGGGTATGGCGAGCAGCCGTATCTCGTTCAAAAGCGAATTAGCCACATAATGCGCGAGCATCAATCCAGATTCTACTCCGGGTTTTTTCGCAAGAAATGGGTTCAGTCCTGTAACATCAGGGTTCATAAGCCTTGCGATATGGCGTTCGCAGAGCGAAGCGAGTTGGACAACTGCAATCGCAGCGTAATCGAGCGCAAGAGCGAGTGGCTCTCCGTGAAAATTACCGCCTGAGAGAACCGTATCATTAACGACAAGAGGATTGTCCGAAACGGACGAAATTTCTGTGTTAATGGACTCTCTCGCGCAAGAAAGCGCATCGAAGACGGCGCCGAGGATTTGAGGTGCACAACGCAGACTGTATGCGTCCTGAATCTTGTGGCTTGATTTACACCGTTGTGCTTTGTCGAGTGATTTTCGCAGTCGCTCTGCTACTTCTTTATGACCTTTATGTGGTCGCAGATTCGCAAAAATCTCGTTAAGTGGTGTAAGCGGACTTCCACAGAAAAAAAACATAAACGCGGTTGCATTGATAACAGCATCGAACAGGCGCGACATTTCCATTACAGCAAAAGCGCCTTCGGCAGTTAACATACTCGTCCCGTTAATGAACGAAAGCGCATCTTTCGGACCAAGGCAAACCGGTGCTATATGCTCTTTCCGTAACGCTTCTTCTGCAAGAACCTCTTTCTCCTTGTAATATACGGTTCCTTCGCCGACGAGAGGAAGTGCCATCTGAGCGAGCAGTGCCAAATCGCCCGATGCGCCGAGCGAGCCTCGGGAGCGCACCACAGGCGTTATGTTTTTTTTCAACAGGGAAAGAAGCGCCTTCACCGCATTTGGGCTAACTGCGGATGCACCCTTTGCAAAACAGTTGAGACGGAGTGCCATCGCAGCACGAACAGTCTCTTTCGAAAGTGGCTCGCCGACAGCGACCGCATGGCTCCGCAGAAGATTCAGTTGAAAACTCTCCATCTCCGAACGAGACACTTTGACGGAAACGAACCTGCCAACCCCTGTCGTGACTCCGTAGATTTGGGCTCCACTTTCAATCAGCGAGAGCAATCTTGTATGAGATGAGACAATCTGTTGCCAAGCCTCCGGTGTCATCTCAACATCCGCTCCTTCACCGATGGCGCAGAGACCCTCTATATTCAGACTCTTACCGTCAATCTTGATTGTCTCCATTAACATCATTCCTTAAGGAGTTGCTCTAAAATTTTTTCCGCAATCTTTGGGTCTGCTCTCCCCTTACTTTTTTTCATCAGCGAACCTAATAGATGCTTTATCGCGGTTTTCTTTCCTTTTTTGTAGTCTCTCACCGCAACCTCGTTCTCTTTCAAAACCTCCTTCGCCATCTCCGTTAACTTGTCTTCTGTGCGCTCAACCACGAGTCCTTCCCTCTCGATGATTTCCGAAGGCGTGCGGTTCTCACTTATCATCTTCTCATATACTCTTTTTGCGACGATATTCGTAATCTTGCCCGTTTCAAGAAGCGCTATCAGTTCTGCCATCCTCTTCGGCTCAACATATAAATCTTTTATGGAAAATTTCCTTTCATTAGCAACGCGCAAGGTCTCCGTAATAAGCCAGTCTGCGACGGATTGCGAAGGCGCGGAAGCGGCGCACTCCTCAAAATAGTCCGCAAGTGCTTTCTGGGAACATAGAATCTCCGCCTTCTTCGGCGGCAACCCGTAGTCTTTCACAAAACGGTTCTGCCTTACTGTCGGTAACTCGACAACCTCACGCTCTACCTTGTTTATAATCTCATCATTGAGAACAAGAGGTCTTAAATCCGGTTCAGGAAAATAACGGTAATCGTGAGCTTCTTCCTTACTCCGCTGCACAATCATCCTTCTACTCACAGCATCATAAGCAAGTGTCTCCTGCTCAATTCTCCCACAAGCTTCAAGAATCTTCTTCTGCCTTTCAATCTCGCACTCGAGAGCATTTCGGACACCCGCAAACGAGTTCAAATTCTTTATCTCCGTCCTCGTGCCAAAGAGTTCCGTTCCTTTCGGACGCAGAGAAATGTTAACATCACAGCGCAAGTGCCCTTTCTCCATATCAGCGTCCGATATATCCAAATAACGCGCAATCTTCCTTATCTCAACCAGATAATCATACGCCTCCTGCGGTGACCTGAAATCCGCACCTGAAACTATCTCAACAAGCGGAACGCCACAACGATTGAAATCCACAAGAGCATCTCTTGTGCCCTCTGTGTATATTATCTTCCCCGCGTCTTCCTCGATATGTAACCGCAAGATTCTGATTCTCTTCGTCTCCCCGTTAGCAGAGTTTATTTCGACAAAGCCATTCGATGCAAGAGGCACATAATGCTGCGTTATCTGATACCCCTTCGGGAGATCAGGATAAAAATAGTTCTTTCGGTCGAAGCCTGAAATAGTATTTATACGGCATTTAAGAGCCAAAGCGAGTTTGAGCGCCAATTCAACCGCCTGCCTGTTCACCACAGGCAGAGAACCTGGCAATCCGAGACAGATAGGACAAGTCTGTGTGTTCGGCGATGCCGCAAATACCACAGGACAGGAACAAAAAAGCTTCGTACATGTCTTAAGTTGAAGATGGACCTCAAGACCGATAACAGGTTCTAAGTCCATTGTTACCGTCCTTCTTTACGCATAGCCACCTTCTTAATAGGCTGCATTCTGCGCATCGCAGTCCGCATCTGTGTCATCCCGCAGTTGTAGAAAAACACTCGCCCTCCGTCGTCTTCCGCCACCGCCGTTATATTGTAAAGCCCTTTATAACGTTCAATTACCCTCCTTACAAGCTCCCGCGCGATTCCCATTCTCCTATACTGCGGGTCAACGAGAACATCCGGAATATAAGCATTGAACACACCATCTGAAATCACTCGTGCGACTCCAGCTAACCGTTTTCCATCCCATGCGCTTACTACATAATCACTGCGGTCATAGACGGCTTTAAGAAGCCTCGGACGCAAAAAATGCAACCACCTCACCGCCGCATATAATCTCTTCAATTCTTTCAGCGCAATTCTGTTGCCTTCCTTGTATTCAATCATCCCTTCTCCTCCTTTTTGAACTCGAAACTCACCTTTACTCCATCGTTTTTCACTATCTTCGAAAGAAACCCTAAAGGAAGTTGCACCTTATAATAGACCTTCTCGTTCCGAAAGTGGCGCTCAATCAGCCGCCCCCAACGCTCTATCCCCGCCACAGTTTCCCAATCCTGTGCTGAAACCGTTATCTTCACAGTCCTCCAATTCTGCTCAATGGCTTTCGACACCATCTCCGACAACCTATCTAACCCCTCCCCCGTTCTCGCGCTTATCGGAAGCGCATCCTGCATCCTCCTTTTAAGGAGAGTAAGTTCCAGCATGTTTTTTATGTTGTCAACCTTATTAAGAAGAAGTATCCGCATAATATGCTCCGCATGTAACTCTTTCAGCACATTCTCAACAGTCTGTATCATAATCTCCGCAGCAGGGTCGGAAGCGTCAACTATATGAAGCAAAAGGTCAGCGCTGATGACTTCTTCGAGCGTCGCCTGAAAGGACGCTACAAGGTGATGCGGAATATCCCGGATGAAGCCGACTGTATCAGACAAAAGCACTTCCTTCCCGTCTGGCAAATGCCATAAACGAGTGCGTGTGTCAAGCGTAGAGAACAGTTTGCGAGAAACATATTCCTGCGCTCCTGTCAAGCGATTCATAAGAGTCGTTTTGCCTGCATTAGTATAACCAACGAGACACACCTGAAAATGCTTGCGGCTCTCAACTATCCGCTGTCTATGCTTCTCTATTGTCTTAATCTCTCGTTTCAACTCGGTTATTCTATTCCTGATGGCTCGCTTATCCTCTTCGAGTTGCTTTTCACCAGGACCGCGCAGTCCTATGCCGCCTGTGATTCTTTCAAGGTGAGTCCACCTGTGCCTTAAGCGCGGCAGAAGATATTCGAGTTGCGCAAGTTCTACCTGAATCTTCGCCTGCTTGCTTTTCGCATGACGAGCAAAAATATCGAGAATGAGTTCCGTTCTATCAACAACTCGTGCGCCAAGTGCCTCCTCAAGGTTACGCGCCTGCGCAGGTGCCAAATCTCCATTGAAGACCACCACATCCGCTCGATTCTCTTCTACTACTTGCTTAACCTCTTCCACTTTCCCTCCCCCTACATAGTAGGTAGGGTCAATCGTATCTCTGCGCTGTATCACTCGCCCAACCACCTCACCACCTGCAGTCTCACAAAGCGCTTCTAACTCGTCCATCATAACATCGTCTAACATATCGCTCTTAGGAAATAGCCCAACAATCACTACTCTCTCTTTCCCTTCCTCTACCTCTATCGGCTTACGCACCAACCTTGAAAGTCTCCTTAAAAGAATTATAGATGCTCTATCAATTCCTCTCTGAACGCCTCTTTCGGCAGTCTCATCGCCTCTTCAATGGCGGTCAAAAGTCTTCCCTTGGCCTCCGGAAGATGCCCATTCACATAAATGTAGTTCGATATGTGGTCAGTGAGAAAAACTGTCTTACAGGTTATGTTTTCAATAATAATCTTCATTTCTTGAAGCGCTTGATATGGAGATAGCAGTCTGAACTCACCGCTCTTGTAGGCGCGCCATAGCGGCGTATTCGGCACCGGAACATAGGTACGAATACGAACGAAATCCGGCTCAATCGCATTTATAACATCTGCACTCGCTTTGGCATGCACCTCAGAACGCTCAATTCCTGCTATCCCAATCATCAAGTATTCGGAAAGTTCAATTCCTGCGGATTTAACTTTTCTGCCTGCTTCTATGATGTCGTCAGGAGTTGCGCCTTTTTTAATCCGCTCAAGCGTAGTCGAATCCCCGCTCTCGATTCCCGAATGAATCCGCGATAATCCTGCATCCTTCAGCCTGCAAAGCTCCTCAACACCCTTACGCACAACGAATTTCGCCGAGCCGTAAACCGTCATCCTCCTAAGGTTCTTAAACTGAGACTTACAGAAACGCAGTATTTCGCATAATTGCTCGGTTCGCATAATGATTGAGTTGCCGTCAGGGAAAAAGACCGAAGAAACAAGAGCGCCATAAAAAGTTTTCGCTTCAGAAATATCTTCAAGAACCTCTTTAACACGACGGATTCTAAATCTTTTTCCTTTATACATCCCACAAAATGTGCACTTATTATGCGGACAACCAATCGTCGCTTGAATCAAAAGACTGTTTGCTTCAGATGGAGGCCTGTAAACCGGTTCCTCGTATCGCAATTTTTCCGCCTTTCTCCTAATAATCCTGCAAAAATATAATATACACCAAAGAAAACCACAGGTCAACCAATTAGTCGAGAGACTAATCAACTCGAACATTGAGAGAAGATAAAGCGAAGAAGACGAAGATTTGTTTTCTCTTCTGTTATGTACCCGCCGAAAGCCTGAAAAAGAAAATGCCTCCGGCAAGACTCGAACTTGCAACCCTCGGATTAGAAATCCGATGCTCTGTCCAGTTGAGCTACGGAGGCAAATAATGAGGGTAGCAGAACACGAACCTATCACCCCAAAACTATATTCTAATAATAGCACAGGAGATATGCAAAAAGATTCCATATTAGATACCACACTCGAAAAAGAACAGACTTTTGATACTCTTTCCCGTTCTCGTCTGGGACGATTTGCCTGATGTAATAAAAGCCGCTATTATCATATCGTCTAAACCGCTTCCGCTCAATGCGACCATCTATAATTGATGGTTAAATTGTTTTAAAAGCGTCTGAAAAAACTGACGCAATGCGTCATAACAAATGTCAAGGATTCGGAATGTTTGAGACCCGAGTCTGCCTGCCGTTTTATGTCTTGCATTAAAGAACACAGTAACCCAGCCAATACAGATATGTACAGACAGATAGAGTCCATTTCTGGGACTTCATATCATAGGAGGCGGCACGATTTATAATAGTGGACGGCTCATAGTTAGAAAAGTTAGAAAAAGAAGGGATTAAATATTTAAAAGTGTTCACCTACTGCAATCTTCAACCTGAAAGAAGAACTCGAACTTCTGTGTTTCCGTTGCACACAGATTCTGACGCAGTGGCAGGAGACGGAGAGGGTAGATGATTTGCTCGCTGTGCTCGAAGACGGTTCGGAATCTGTAAGGCGCAGCGCTGCTACGGCGTTTAAGAAAATAAAAACGCCGAAATCGTTTCCCGCCCTCACTAACTTTTGGTCAATTTCTGTGTTCATTTACATCGTAGAAATATCGAAGGACATCGCATCCATTAGGGCAGTTAAGCCGGAGTTGGCAGGCGGTAACTGTCTAAATACGGGTATTGGGGTTTCCTAATATGTTCGGCGAAGGTATAATTTACTTCTGAATCCACGGATTACAGGGGGCAAAGAATGGAAGAAGCGATTATAGAACGGCTCAAAAAGGTGAAGATGGTGATATTCGACTCGGACGGTGTTTTGACGGACGGGAGATTGATTTATGATGATAAAGGGAGCGAGATGGTTGTTTTTGATGTAAAAGATGGGTTTGGCGTTCGGGCGTTAGTTGAGAGCGGGTTGATTGTGGCAGTGATTAGTGGGCGCGCATCGGAGATTGTGAGGAGGCGCGCGGAACTTCTCGGCGTCAAGGAGATATACACAGGAGTAAAAGAGAAGAGGAACCCATATCGGGAATTGTTAAAGAAATATCGTCTGGAGGCGGATGAAGTGGTTTATGTGGCGGATGATGTTTACGATTTGCCATTGATGAAGGAGGTTGGAATCTCTGTTGCGGTCGCTGACGGTGCGGCTGATACGATAGAAGAGGCTGACTATGTGACGAAGAAGAACGGCGGGCGAGGTGCTGTCAGAGAGATTGCGGAGATGGTTTTGAGGGCGAAGGGTTTGTGGCAGAAGGTGGTTGACAAACTATTCGACGAGAGGCGGGAGGATAATTTATGAAGCGTGTGCTGATTTTTCTCGTTCTTTTCGTTCCGATTCTTTTAGCAGTTCTTTATCTGACAGGCGACTTGAGGCGAATCGCGCGTCTGCCTGGCTTAAAAGTCGAAAAAGAAGAACCGCCACTTTCAGAAGAGTTGCTCAAAACGGATAAGGGTTTCATCGTCCGTTCGGTTGGGAGATGGTCGGTGCGGCGTTATGCTGAGGATACTCTTAAACTCCTTTGGTCTGCGGAAGGAGAACGCGCAGACGCACTCGACGAGCGTAGATTTACCGTCAGCCGAATAGATTCGGTCTTTTTTGAATACGATAAGGAGGGAGAGAACAAATGGAGAAGCAACCTGTATGCTGATAAGGCGAAAGTGGAAATCCTCGATGACGGCAGTTATTTTGCGGAATTAAGCGGTGTACAAGCAGAAGGATTCCCAAAAGACGCAAAGGTGAACAAGATTCTTCTTAAGACCGATGGCTTGAATGTGAAGGTCTCGCAAGGGAAGGAAAGAGTGGGCGAACTGACGACAGACTTGCCTGTCGAGATAGTCCTTGACGAGATGAGGATAAAAGGGACAGGTTTAAAAGCGAATACGAGTCTTAAGCGTATGGTGTTAGAGAAGGATGTTTCGATAACTGGAGCAACATCCACTTCAGAAGAAGTCACCGCGAAGGCGAACCATCTCGGGTTTCAATCCGTTGAAGACGGCGGATACGAGTTGAGGCTGTCCGGAGATGTTTCCGTATCATTGCTTCCTTCTCGAGTGCCTCGCTCGTTTGCGCGTTCGCCCCTTACATTACAAAGTGATTTGGCGAGGATAAAGATAAGCAAAGATGGCAAGGTTGAGGGTATGGAAAGTTCAGGAAAGGTAGTTTTGAAGCGCCAAGAGGAGCCATTTGTTTACGCCAAAGATGTGGTCTATGTGCCGGATGCAAGAACCATAACACTTCACGGCCCACCGAGTGTGATGTTCGCACAAGGAGAGAACGAATTGTTCGCTAACGAGGCTATCTGCGAAATTCCTGAAACAGAAGAAGCGCCGATTAGATTGAGATTCATTGACGAAGTTGTTGCGAAAATGACGACCCGACAGGGCGAGAAAGAGGAGCGAATAATCTTGAAGACAGACGATGCTTATCTGGTGCTTAAAAACGACAAACAAGATGATAAAACCTATCTGGAAACGGTAATCTGTCCGAAAGATGTCGTATTAGAGTCGCCTTTGCGCAAGATGTGCGTTAAGACGAGCGGTTTGAAGGCGAGGCTTACAAAAGGCGTTTTCGAGGAATGCGAAAGCGGTCAGTCTCGTCTTGAAACCGAGAATATGAGCGCAAAAGGGAACGGTTTGAAGTTGGCGGAAAAAGAGCGGTTACTCACACTTTCAGGTGATGTTAAATCGGAGATTAGGTTGAAAGATGGGAACATTGAACTTGAATGCGAGAAATTGGTCGTACATTTTGCTGATGAGCAATACACTTTAGGTTCGGTCGAGGCAGAAGAAGTTAAAAAGTGTATCCTGCATAGGAAGGGAGTGAGTGATATAACTATCTCTACCGAACATCTCGCATATGATGCGGTTAATGAAAAACTCTCGTTTGGAGACGGAATCGTCAGGCTCGTCTGTGACGATAACGAATTCAGAATCACTGCTCTTAAAATTGACACGAAGAATCTGGTTGCGACAGGCGGAAAGATAAACGGTGTGATGGTTGCCAAAAACTTCAAAGGCGACATATCTGCGGACAGTGTTCTTCTTGATTTCGGCGCAGAAGGCTTGCGAAAAGCCCATTTCGAAAAAAATGTCCATTTCAGTTCCGAGAACTTCTCGGTCTCGTCCGAAACTTTGGATTATGATTCTCCTGCGCAGGAAGTCTGTCTGAAAAAAGTGGAACTTCAGACTAAACAGCAGGATTTGAAGCTGACATCGGAGGAGGGTTTCATCTATCTGCCGCTTCGGAGGGCGGAATTCGAAGGTTCACCGAAAGTGAACGGTTCAAAAGACGGTCAGAATTGGAAAATCGAATCGGAACGAATCGTCCTGATTTACCGAGAGACATCAGAGACTCAAGTGGAGAGCGTAGAAGCGGTCTACGCCGAGAACAAAGTCGTTGTAGAAGTCCAAGAAAAAGAGGGCAAAACCGCAAGATTGAGTTGCGACAAATGTGTTTACTTGCGCGAAAGCGGGAAAGTGAGCATCGTCGGACAACCCGCGGTCATCGAACGAGAAGGGGCAACTCTTAAAGAAAGCGCCTTCATCTACGATGTGGCGAGGCAAACGATAGAAACGACCGTAAAAGAGCAATCTTACGATTGGGAGCTCGACCCTTTGAAATTGAAAGAGAGAAAGAAAAAGAAGGAATGAGCATCTGGGAAAGATTCAAATATTTTCTAATAAGTTGGTTCGGTTACACGCTGCTTCATTTTATTGGAGCTACAGTCTCACTCCGTTTCTCTTGCCGACATATTGAGGAACAGGTTCATAAAAATGGTAGGCGGTGCATTTATGCTTTTTGGCATGGGAGGCTCTTGCTTCTCGCTTTTTCGCACAGGCGGCGCAAGATTCAAATAATGATAAGCGAGCATCGCGATGGTGAGATAATCGCGCGCGTAACTCGGCAGATGGGGTTCGGCGCCGTAAGGGGTTCAACTACACGAGGCGGAACAAAAGCGTTGCGAGCGCTCTGCCGTGTGCTCGAAAAATATGACGGTGCAATCACGCCTGATGGTCCCCGCGGTCCCGGATACAAATTGCAACCCGGCATTATCAGTGCAGGACAACTCAGCGGATGTCCCATTGTTCCTATAACTTCTGCGGCATATCCTGCCTTCAAGTTTAAGTCGTGGGACAGGTTCATCCTCCCGGAAATTTTTTCTTGTTGTGTTATACGCTTCGGTACCCCCTTTTATATTCCGCGACATCTAACCGAAGAAGAGTTTGAAAGATACCGTATATCTCTCGAAGATTATCTGAATAGGTTGGTCGAAGAAGCGGATGAACTTGCGAAACGGTGGTATAAGCGCGGAGTATTCCATGAAATGCCACAATCATTCTGGACTATTAAGGACGAACCGAAGAGATTGTATTCTGAAACCGCATAACAAGGACTGAATGAGGATTTAGAAAGCAGGGTTGAGATGCGTTTTTTAAACAACTTTCAAATATGGCAGTTCGGCGATAAGAATTTTTTCAGAAAGAAAAACGATTTTTTCCTCTTGACATCCACAATGATTGTGGTATTATAGTATAATAATATTATAATGACGATTTGAGGATAGAAAGAATGACTAACATCCTGAATGTCTCAGAAGCGGTTGCGCTCGGAATCCACGCTATGTGCTTAATAGCAAGTAAAACAGATACCATCCTTACGAGTCTTGATATGGCATCGAGGCTCAAGGCTTCAAGAGCCCATCTTTCCAAAGTTATGCGCCAACTTGTAAAAGCAGGACTTGTCAGATCTTACTACGGACCTGCTGGAGGTTTTACTCTACAAAAAAGGAATGCCCAAATCTCATTACTCGATATCTATGAAGCGATTGAAGGAAAGTTCATACCCTCTGATTGTCTTGTTGGAAGACCGATATGTTCAGGGAAAAAGTGCGTATTTGGAGGACTCCTTAAGAATGTTAATAAAGAGATAAAGGAATATCTCGATAAGACCACCTTGTCAAAGTTAGTAGATGTCTTTGGAGGAAACGGAAATGGGAAAAGGAAAGCAAGCATTAGGAAAGAAGCAAAGAAAAGTGAAAAGAAAAATCATAAGAATTGATGAGGAAAAGTGTAACGGTTGCGGTAATTGTGTTGTTAACTGTCTTGAAGGTGCGCTGAGGATTATAGATGGCAAAGCGAAACTCGTTAACGAATCGTTCTGCGATGGACTCGGTGCCTGTATCGGCGAATGTCCAACAGGTGCGCTTGTTATCGAGGAACGCGAAGCAGATTCTTTCGACGAGGAGGCAGTGAAGAAGCACCTTGAAGAGGAGAAGAAATCGACAGTGGAAACGGCGCTTCCTTGTGGTTGTCCTGGCACCGCTGTAAAGGAGATAAGGCGCGAAGAAAAGTCTTCTTGTAACCTGATAGAGCATCGGTCGCAACTGAAGAATTGGCCTGTGCAGATACATTTAGTTCCGCCGAATGCTCCGTACTTGAAAGGTGCGAAACTTCTTGTTGCTGCCGACTGCACCCCTTGTGCCTTTGCCGATTTTCACAATCGGTTCTTAAAAGGAAGAGTTTTACTGTTAGGCTGTCCGAAACTCCACGATGCAGAGTTCTATCGTCTGAAACTCTCGCAGATTTTCAAGGAGAACAAGATAGAGAGTGTTAATGTCGTTTTTATGGAGGTGCCGTGCTGTTTTGGGCTTGTGGACACTGTTCAGCGAGCGCTCGGCGAATCAGGAGCAAAAGTTCCTATTGACTTGACAAAGGTCGGTATAAATGGTGAAGTTTTAGAAACAAAAAGAGTTGATATATAGAAAAGGAATGATGTGGATGAAATGTCCTGGTCAAGACGGAAGAAATTGGAAGCCAGAAGATATAAGTTATGTTAAGTGCCCTGAATGTGGCACAGAGCTTGAGTTTTGGAAAGACGAGCCGTACATAAGATGTCGCAGATGTAAGCGTATCGTCAGGAATCCGAAGTTGAATTTAGGTTGCGCTGAATGGTGTCCCTATGCTAATCAGTGTGTTGGAGCCATAAACAAGGAGGGGCTTTTTTTAGGGGGTAAAACTATGGAACTGAAAGGTTCAAGGACTGAGAGGAACATTTTGACTGCATTTGCAGGCGAGTCGCAGGCGCGTAATCGCTACACTTATTTCGCCAGTCAGGCGCGCAAGGAGGGTTACGAGCAGATAGGAGCGATTTTCGAAGAGACTGCGAATCACGAAAAGGAGCATGCTAAAACGCTGTTTAAGTTACTGAAAGGCGGAATGGTTGAGATTACAGCGGAGTTCCCTGCGGGTGTGATTGGGACGACACTTGAAAACTTAAAAGCCGCTGCGGCAGGCGAAAACCACGAGCATTCAGAAATGTATCCTGAATTCGCGAAAATTGCGAAGGAAGAAGGTTTCGAAAACATTGCAAAGACTTTTTCTTCTATTGCGGTTGCGGAAAGGTATCACGAGAAGCGTTACCGCACTTTTATTGCGAATCTCGAATCAGGTCAGGTATTCAAGAGGAAGACTAAGACGACCTGGCGTTGCCGTAACTGCGGATACATACACGAAGGAACCGAGGCTCCGAAAGAGTGTCCTTCCTGTTCCCATCCGCAAGCCTATTTTGAAGTCTTGTGCGAGGAGAAGTAACGGATAAGACAAGAGGGCTTTTATGAGAGAGCAGAAGATGAGTGACTGGTTAATAATTCTTCTCATCGTTGGATTTTTGGTCGGTTGGTTTGTTTTGCAGAAGTGGGTGCTGCCGAAATTTGGGATTTCCACTTGAATCTCTCCGAAATGCTCTTCGCCTGCGGAGCAGGACGAAAGTGTAGATGAAACAAATAAAAATCAACCAAATAAGTAGGAGATTGTCAGATGGCTGAAAAGGAAAAATTGGAGATGTTCTGTTATCAGTGTTCGCAGACGGCACATGGAACAGGTTGTACGGTCAGGGGAGTTTGCGGGAAGGTGCCGACCGTTGCTCGTCTGATTGACAATCTCATCTTCGCTGCGAAAGGGATGTGCGCCTATCTTTACCATCTGCGCGAATTGGGCTACAAAGACGACGAGATTGACAGATATGTTGAACGGGCTCTTTATGCGACATTCACGAATGTTAATTTCGATTCTGACAGTCTGTTTGAGTTGGCTCTTGAAGCAGGCAGAATGAATTTAAAGACAATGCAACTTCTCAAAAAAGCGCACATCGAAAGATACGGAGAACCGCAACCGACGAAGGTGAACGCGGGAACCGTTAAAGGACGCGGGATTCTCGTCACAGGACACAGTCTCAAATGCCTTGAGGAACTCCTGAAACAGACGGAAAGAGAAGGGATAAATGTTTACACTCATTCGGAGATGTTGCCTGCGCACGGTTATCCAAACCTCAAAAAATACAAACATCTCGTCGGCAATCTCGGGAAAGCCTGGTTTGACCAGAAACAACTTTTCTCGCAGTATCCTGTTGCGATTCTTGCGACCTCTAACTGCGCCTTACTTCCGAAGGACGATTACAGGGACAGGATGTTCACAACAGGACCTGTGAGACTGCCTGGCGTTCAGCATATCGAAGGATACGATTATTCGGCTGTCATAAAAAGAGCGAAATCTCTGCCTGAACTGCCTGATGCACCGAGTGAGACCGTTCTTACGACAGGATTCTCAAAATCAGCTGTTCTGTCCCTTGCCGACAAGATAAAAGACCTTGTGAAAGCAGGTAAAATAAAGAAGTTTCTTGTCGTTGGAGGTTGTGATTCTCCGCATAAGAATGCGCCGTATTACCGCGAATTCGTTGAGAAACTTCCGAAGGACACCGTCGTTTTAACTCTTGCTTGCGGCAAGTATCGGTTCAACGATTTGAACCTCGGCGATATCGACGGTATCCCGCGCTTGATTGACTTAGGACAGTGTAACGACACGATTGTCGCTGTCGAAATCGCGCAGGCGCTTGCCGATGCGTTCGGCGTCTCTGTAAACGAACTCCCGCTTAGTATCGTCTTGAGTTGGATGGAGCAGAAAGCAGTTGCAATCTTCTGGACTCTTCTCTCTCTTGGCTTAAAGAATATGTATGTCGGACCTATTCTGCCTGCTTTCTTCAACGATGAAATCAAAAACAGAATCGTAGAAACTTACGACCTTCATCTAATAACTACCGCTGATGAAGATTTGAAACGCATATTAGGGAAATGAGGTTTGGGGTTATAACTTTAATAGGAGGCTTTAAGATGACAGAGAGATTACAAGTTTACAAATGCGAAGTCTGTGGTAACATTGTTACGGTGCTCCATTCAGGCAAGGGGCAACTTGTCTGTTGTGGGAAGCCGATGAAACTGTTTGTCGAAAATACCGTTGATGCCGCTTATGAGAAGCATATTCCTGTGGTTGAAAAGACTGCTAACGGATTCAAGGTCAAGGTCGGTAGCGTTGCTCATCCGATGGAAGAAAAACATTACATCGAATGGGTCGAACTGCTCGTCGGAGATAAATCGTATCGGCAGTTTTTAAAACCCGGAGATAAACCCGAAGTAGAGTTTTGCGTTAAAGCGGATAGCGTGACTGCGAGAGAGTATTGCAATCTACACGGCTTGTGGAAGAAGTAGTAGTTTGTGTGAGTCTGTGTAAGGATAAATTATGCCCGAGAGCACCATCGAGAGATTCAAAGAACTCCGCGAGGAATTGAACAAAATTGTTCAGGACTACGCGAACAGAGACATAAAACGGTTTATGAGTATTGATACGAATGCTTATCGAGCAGGCGTTTTGCCTTCTAAGACGAAAGAACTTCTTGGACTCGTTTCGTCGTTTGTCTTACGCTGTGATGACTGCGTCCTATATCATCTTATGAGATGTAACGAAGAAGGCGTGACAGACGAGGAACTGATTGAGGCGCTTACGATAGGATTAGTCGTTGGCGGCTCCATAACGATACCGCACCTTCGCTGCGCACTTAAAGCGTGGGACGAAGTTAGAAAGAAACCTCGCGAAAAGGAGAGGCGGAATGAATAAGAAGAAAAAGACTCCGTTCGTTTCTCTTATCCAGAAGATAGAGAAGACCGTAAACGACAGAGGAATGAGTGTTACCGAGAAACTTTGGAGAATCTGCGGAATCTTGAAGGAGAGTGTGCCGCATTATGACTGGGTCGGTTTTTATCTCGTTGACAGAGCCAAAAAGAACGAACTCGTTCTTGGACCGTATGTTGGCGACCCGACTGTTCATACACGGATTCCGTTCGGCAGAGGAATCTGTGGGCAAGCTGCTGCAACGAAAAAGATGTTTCTCGTTCAAGATGTCTCGAAAGAGACGAACTATCTCGCTTGCAGCGCAAAAGTCAAATCCGAAGTTGTGCTGCCAATTTTCAAAGGTAAAGAGATTGTCGGAGAACTCGATATAGATTCGCATACCGAATCGGCATTTGAAGAATCCGATACGAGATTCCTTCAGCAAGTCTGCGACATAGTTTCACAACTTTTTTAGTAGGAGATATTTGAATGGTTACAGAGTTCGACAAGAAGGCGCTTTATGCGATAAGTTATGGTGTTTATGTTGTCACTTCGCATTATGGTGGAAAGTCGAACGGACAGATTGCGAACGCTTTGATTCAGGTTACAGCCGAGCCGCCGAAAATCGCCGTTGCGCTGAACAAGAACAATCTTACGCATTCTTTTGTGGAAAAGAGTAGTGTCTTTGCGGTTTCCGTACTGGACAGTTACACACCTCTTGATTTCATTGGGCTTTTTGGGTTCAAGTCGGGTAGAGTAGAGCATAGAATCGGCGTGACAGGTGCGCCGATTGTTCTTGAGAATGCGGTCTCGTATGTTGAGGCGAGGGTTTCTAATCGGATTGATGTTGGGACGCATACGATTTTCGTCGGAGAAGTTGTTGGTGGCGGTGTGTTGAAAGAGGGTGAACCTCTAACCTATGCGGAATATCACAAGCGTAAAGGTAGGGCTCCTAAGGCTGCACCGACATACAGACCAGATGAGCCGAGAGTTCAGGAGAAGCCCGATACAACAGAGAAGAAGAAGGAGAGCACGAAAGGTAAGAAGAAGACAGGCAGATATGTTTGTAATATCTGCGGGTGGATTTACGACCCTGAAATCGGCGACCCGCAAGGTAACATACCTGCTGGTGTTCCGTTTGAGAAACTTCCTGACGACTGGCTCTGTCCTGTCTGTAACGCCGGAAAAGACCAATTCTCTCCCGAAGAATAAGTTTTTCTCGGATGATTTTTCTCAATATCTGCCGAATTCGACTTCGTCGTTATGATGGAAAAATTTCGGAAGGCATTAATGACCCCGATATGTTAATGAACCGAATTTTCGCCTTTAAAAAACTCATTCGTATCAATCCGATTCTTGCGCAGGTAAAAGGATAGATGCATCAGCGGGAAGGGTTATAGACTTGCGGTGTAACAGACCTTGGCTTTATAATTAGTCAGAAGTATGAAGTTAAGGGCGTTGATGTGGCGGCAGGGGAACGGCGAGAATTTCGCAGGATAGCGTTAGTTTTGTTGTTTGCCGTGTTTCTCCCAACGGGCGTACTTGCGATGATAAGCGTGGTAGCACAACAGCGCGAGTCGGCATTCCTTCTTACAGAAGCGCGAGAGAATGCTTTGCTCGTCGCTCATACCTTGATGGGCAGAATCGAGAGCGCGCTTATTGCTGAAGAAGGCAGAGTAAGGCGAGATTTTAATGTTTTCTGCCCCGAAGAAGCGGATATCCCCCGTTTGACCGACTTCATATCGGAGATGACGAAACGGCATCCGCTTGTTAGTTCTCCACTTCTTATCAGCGAAGACGGAAGGGTTCTTTATCCAATATCTCCCTTCGGCGCTTCCGAGACGCGGATACCAGAGCGTCCCTTCGGTGTGGAGTGGGAACAAGAAGATGTTGAGAAACAGCGCCGCATTACCGAAGCACAAGTGAGGCTCTCTCGAATCGCGCGCGGGGTTTCAAATGTTGACGAGGCTATTCGTGAGTGTTTGGACATTGCTACGGAGATTGATAGCGACGAGTTAAAAGCACTCGCGAGGTTCCTGATTGCGAGACTATCGCTAATTAGAGGTGATAAAGAAGGCGCAGGTAAGGAACTCCAATTGGTCTTTGATGCTTCTGGGGAAGCTGCCATAGACGGTGTGCCTTTGTCCGTTGAAGCAAGAGTTGTATATATTGAGCAGAAGTTTCCTGACAAGAACGGGGCAGAAAAGTTAATTAAGGAGGCGTACAAGTTTTCCGTTGAACATCCTGAAAAGTTCAGCGACTATGAGGTTTTTGAGAGACTTCTTGAAAGGCTCGACAAGAATCTTGCGTTTTACGGAATCAAGGAAGATGACGAGTTAAAACGGCTGAAGTTAATGCGCAAGGCGATAGAGGAGATTGAAGAGCGCATCGCACGGGTGCACGGTGACTTTATGCCTATATTTAGGGAATACCTTCAATCTCCTGACAACTACTCACCGAGAGAGTGCCATATAAGGCGACAGATAGGAGCAAAGACTAAAACATTTGCATATTTCGTTCTCGGACAGCGGATGCTCATAAAAAATCAAAAGATGCGTGTGATTTTCTCATATGTGCTTAACCCTGCAAGGCTCGAAGAGATTGTTCAAAGTACGGTTGCGACGATTGAGATGCAGCCTGAGATTACTATGAGTTTCATAGTCGGTGGTAAAGTCTCTACAACTATCGGAGACAAGAAGAATATAACACCTGAACTGCTCGTTGGGGCGGCCGAGACTGCGCATCCACTGCCGCCAATCAGTAGTGAGGTTTATTCCTCACATATCGGCTCTGTGCGGAGTTGGATGTTTGGAAGGTCGCTTGTAAACTTCCTCCTTGTTTCACTCCTTGTGGTTGTGTCAGGTGTCGGTGTCCTCTTTCTTATAAGAGGAATCCGCCGCGAAATAGAATTCGTGAAGATGCGTTCGCAGTTCATCTCGTCCGTTACCCACGAATTAAAGACTCCGCTTACTTCAATCCGAATGCTTGCGGAGACAATCCAATTGGGACGGATTTCTGACCCGAAGCGGCTTTCAGAATATATGGAAGTTATTGCTGCTGAATCGGAGCGCCTTTCTCGGCTTATCACGAATGTCCTCGACTTCGCACGGATAGAAGAAGGCAGAAAAGAATATAGTTTTGAAGTTGTGGATTTAAGAGAAATAGCAAGGCGTGCTGTTTCAGTATTCGCATACTATGTTCATTATGCAGGATTCGTAATAGAGTTTTCCTTTTCAGAGAAGCCTGTTTTAGTTTGGGGAGATAAAGAAGCGTTGGAACAGGTAGCGCTGAACATTTTGAGCAATGCGATAAAATATTCGGGTGATGACAAATGGGTGGGAGTTCGAGTTTTGCTTGAACAGAAAAATGGAGTGATAGAGATTGAAGACCACGGTGTTGGAATTCCGGAGTCTGAAATAGAGCAGATTTTTGAGAGGTTCTACCGCTCTTCTATCACGGCTGGGACGTACAGAACCGGGACAGGAATAGGACTTAGTCTTGTAAAAAGCATAGTTGAGGCACATAATGGTATAATAGAGGTTGATTCGGAGGTTGGAAAAGGAAGTATTTTTCGCGTAGTCTTGCCTATTTTTGAGGAGATAGAAGATGGTGAAGGTTCTGGTAGTGGAGGACGAGTTGTCAATTCTGATGGGGATGAAGGACAATCTTCAGATGGAGGGCTACGAGGTGGCAACAGCGACGGACGGCGAAAAAGCACTTGAATTGGTCGAGCGTTTCAAGCCCGATTTGATTGTGTTAGATATAATGCTACCAAAGATAGATGGTTTTGAAATATGCCGTCGTGTGAGAGAGCAGAAGTCACAAGCAGGAATCATAATCGTGAGCGTGAAGAAATCCGCATCGGATAAGGTTTATGGACTTGAACTCGGCGCCGATGACTATCTGACAAAACCTTTCAGTCTGGTCGAGTTTCTTGCGAGAGTAAAGGCAATCTTAAGAAGGCGCGGAACATCTACTCCTATTAAACGCTACAGTTTCGGAAATATCGTTGTTGATTTCGAGAACTACGAGGCAACGAAGAAAGGCAAGAAAATCGAGATGTCTCCTCGCGAATTTAAGATTCTACGCCTCTTTATCGAAAACCGCGGGCGTGTCATATCCCGTAATGAGATTCTTAACAAGGTCTGGGGATATGAAGTCTTTCCTACAACACGCACCGTTGATAATTATATAGTTAAACTACGGAAAGCGATTGAGGACGACGCGACGAATCCGAAGTGGATAATCTCCGTCCGCTCCGTCGGCTATAAGTTTACAGGATAGCAGGAATACGAGTTTTCGCTATTTGTGGGAGGATTGAATGAAGGGCAAGAAGGTAGAAGGCGGTTACTTGGTAGTTCTTGAGCGTGGGGAAGAAGTAGTCAAATCACTTACTGATTTTGTGAAAGAGAACAACATCGAGGGAGGCGAGATTTACGGTATTGGTGGTGTAAAAGATGTGGTATTAGGTTTTTTTGATACGACGAAGAAGGAGTATCTGAAGCGCCGTTTTAAGGGGAACTTCGAGTTAGTCTCTCTTGTAGGCAATGTCAGTCTTCTTGAAGGAAAGCCATTCCTTCATCTTCATTCGGCGGTCTCAGGCTCGGATTTTGCTCTGTTCGGGGGACATCTTTTTGAAGCGACTATCTCGGTAACAGGAGAGTTCTACTTCCGCATTCAGCCAAAAGTTGTGCGCAAGTTTGATTCTGATATCGGACTGAACCTCATCAAACTTTAAAAACATAAACTTTCTGCTGCTGTAATTCTACTATTTTTCTTGCGCGAAAATACTTGTTATATATCATTTTATTTTCTGTGGGTTTTTATGGAGGGAAAAAGAGTATGGAGCCTTGTGTTTTCCTTAAGGAGAATCTTTACGATGAGATAGGTCCTTCGAAAGTCGTGCACATTTACGAGCCGAAGATAGGGTTGCGTGCGATTGCTTGCATTGATAATGTCGCCTGTGGTCCTGCAATCGGCGGGATTCGTATGGCACCTGACTTGACGACGACTGAGGTATTTCGTCTTGCGCGTGGAATGACATACAAGAACTCGGCGGCGGGCTTGAAACACGGTGGTGGCAAAAGTGGCATCATCGGCGACCCCAAAAAAATGAGCCCTGCACAAAAGGAGGAGTTGATTCGAACTTTCGCGCGAGCACTCGCAACTCTGACTGAGTATATTCCAGGTCCTGACATCGGCACGAACGAGACTGATATGGCTTACATATATGATGAGATTGGCAGGGTCGTCGGCTTACCCCGTTCGATGGGCGGAATTCCTCTTGATGAGATAGGTGCTACCGCATACGGTTGCTACCATGCAGCCGTCGTTGCAGAGGAGTTCGTCAAGAAGAACCATCCGAAGTTCTCATTGAAAGGTGCTAAAATTGCCATCGAAGGGTTCGGTAATGTTGGAAGGCCTGCTGCGCTCTTCTTCCGTCAATACAAGGACACGGTTTTAGTCGCCGCATCAGATACAAAAGGCACTATCTACAATCCGAAAGGAATCGATGTTGATAAACTCATCCAGGTGAAGAGCGAAAAAGGCTCCGTTCTTGATTATCCACAAGGAGAGAAACTGCCTGTTTCAGCTTGTCTTGAAGTTGACTGCGATGTTCTTATTCCTGCGGCGAGACCCGATTCTATCAATATGTCAAACTACAACAAGGTTAAAGCAAAACTCATCGTTCAGGGCGCGAATGTTCCTGTCCAGTTTGAGGCGGAGCGCAAACTACACGACAAAGGCATCTTGAATGTGCCCTGCTTCATAGCGAACGCTGGCGGTGTCATCTGCGGTGCGCTCGAATACGCAGGTGCAACAGAATCGCAAGTCTTCCCGACCATCGAGGAGAAGATTACAAGAAACACAAGAAAGGTTCTCGAAAGAGTATTCTCCAAGAAGATGTATCCGAGAGACGCTGCGATAGCACTTGCAAAGGAGCGCGTACTCGAAGCGATGAAATTCCGCAAGATACACATTTAGACGCAGTAGAATTTCTGACACAAAAAAGCCCTGCCGTTTTTCGGCAGGGCTTTTGTTTATTTCGGCTCCTGCTCGCCTGTCGGGAGTGCTATATCAGGCGCTTTGAAATCGGGTGGGCGGTAGATTATGTCTCCAATGAGGTAGAACTCAATAGGAAGACTTTCGCTTACCAACTCCTCTTTCGTTCCGATATAGAGAACATCATATTTGATTCCATAAGTGATGTTCTCGTTAACCGTGATGAGGAGATTCATAATATTCAGAAGCGGTAAATCCTTCACAGAAAGATTCACTTTTGTATCTTGGAGTATCTCTTGCGCCTTTTTCGAGAAAAAGATGTTCATTCCTGTCACATCGCGAAGGAAATCAACACAGTCCGAAAAAGAGACCTCTTTGAAATTGACGGTTATCTTTGTCGTCTCGAGTCTTGCACAGTAGAGCTTAATGACATCTTTCGAAGAGGTAGAGTAGTCAAGGATAGGAGGCTTGCTTGCTTCTGCTTCTGCCACTTGCTTGATGAGGTTGATAATGAGTTCGCGGAATTCTTCGTCGGTCAATCCGCCTGATTCATCCTGCGCTTTAAGTGAAACGGAAAAACCGAAAAACAGCACACAGGAAACTATTAGACCGCCGAACAGAAATAGTCTCATTTTCGGTCCTCTACCTCTTGTTTAATTTTAAATATAACACATAATCAAGCAGGTTGCAAATTTCGGTCGATTCTGTGTCTGTTCTGCCGTATTTAAAATAATAGGTCTGGATGGATTACTTCTTCTCGGCAAGAAACATCTTCCATTTTTCATAGTCGGTGCCGTAGTCTTTCCCGCTTATCTCTTTCAATGCATCGTAAGCGGCTTTTTTCAAACTCTCCTCGTCTTCTTTGAGAAGTTCAACAAGAGTAGGAAGTGCGGATGAGATGCGTTGCTGTTTGATCGTCCAACATAGAGATACTCTGAGTTTTGTTGGAGTATTTTTGTCAGAAAGAACGGAACAGAACGCTTTTATGGCGGTTTCCGTTCCAATCTGCGCTAATGCGAGTGCGGCATTCTCGCGCAGACGCAGAAGCGAATCGTCATCTTTTTTCTTACAAGATGAACCGTCTAAAACTCTTGAAAGTGGTTCGATGCAAGAGTCGAAATGGAGGATAGAAAGAGATTTGATAGCGGAGCGGCGTAAGATGATGTTCGCTTCTGGGTTTGTTGCGAGTTTGGCGAGTGGCTGAACCGCATCTGGATGCATACTGTAGCCGAGTGCTGTGGCTGCGGCAGATGCTACGGAATAAGTACGGTCTTTAAGAGCCTCCTCAAGTGGCTTAACAACATCGGCACCTCCGAGGATTCCCAAGAGAGTAGCGGCGTTGCGTCTTACAGCGGGAGATTGGCTTTCTTTCAGTGCCCTTAACAGTTCATCTATCATCGGTTTGCCGACTTCACAGATTCCGACTTGCGCGGTCAGACTGTCGTAGCCCGCTTCGACCAAATAGCGTTCTGCCTCATCGGAACCGAAATGAGCAAGCCCCCAAGCAGCGCAGAGTTTTACCCCCTTTCTTTCTGTGTTGTCAGATGAAATCGACTTGAACAGTTGTTCGAGAAGTGGTTTAGAATCTTCTTTTTTCAGCCAGCCGAGCAGGACGGCTGCCATATCTTGGGCAATCCAGTTGTCGTCTCTGACTTTCTCTTTGAGAAAATTGTAGCCCTCCTCGAATCCGAGATTAGCGAGAGCGTAAGCAGCGACGATCTGCACCTGTGGAACAGGGTCGTTCTTGAATGAGTCTCTTATCTCATCAAGAGCGGATTTGTCTTTTGCGCGTCCAAATGCAGCGACCGCATTGTAGCGACAGCGCTCACTTTCACTCCGTAGCCCTTTAATGAGGAATTTTTTTGCTTCCTCGTCACCGCATTTTAACAACAGACAAGCGCACCAATACCGTGTGTCCTCGTCGCTTGTGGTCTGAAAGATTCTCTTAACCGCAGGAGGTATCCTCTTATCGTCGTAGTTGAAGAGTTGATTAAGGGTAGCACTCCGAACGACATAATCGTCTATTTCGAGTTTGCGTAAAAGCCTCTCGATATGACCCGAATCCTGTTCTTTTTTCGCCTCTTCCTCACAAAACACAGTTGAACAAACCAGAAGACTTAAAAGGAGAAAGACGATAGCACGCATAGTAGCCTCCTATTTACTACCGAGAATTCTTTTATCATCGGCGAGTTTTATGCCTTTGATGAGAATCCGTAACTGTTCGGGATTCGTCGAATAGGCATAGGCAGTCTCTTCCGAAATGAAGGAGTTTTGTACCAGTTTCGCAAGTGCCTGATTGAATGTCTGCATACCTTCATTCTGTGAAGCGCGCATAAGTTCGACGAGTTTTTCGTCCTGCCTTTCGAGGATGAGTTTTTGTGCGGTCGGATTGATGATGAGTATCTCCTGCACGGGAACGAGCTTTACTCCTTCCTTGATAGAAGGTAGCAACATCTGACAAACAACGAATCTCAAGTTGAACCGTAGGCTTGCTCGTATCTGGTGTTCTCGTTCGGAAGGAAAGAGTGCTATCATTCGCTCGAGAGTTTGTGGTGCGGAGGATGCGTGAAGAGTGCCGAAAACGAGATGTCCTGTTTCAGACGCTGTCAGAGCAGTCTCTACCGTTTCCGCATCGCGCATCTCTCCGATGAGAATCACATCAGGATTCTGACGAACAACCGTTTTGAGAGCGCGTTTTAGGTTCTTTACATCAATGCCGACTTCGCGCTGGTTGATGAAACTCTTTTTATCCGTGTGGAGATACTCGATAGGGTCTTCAATGGTGATTATATGACAACGACGGGTCTCATTTATGTGGTCAATGATTGAGGCAAGAGTGGTAGATTTTCCTGTGTTCGTAGGACCTGCAACTATGACGAGTCCTTGCCGTAACTGTGCAATCTTGCGCATTACTTCCGCTTCAAGATGGAGTTCCTCAAACGACGGGATAATAGTCTGCACGCGCCGTGCTGCAACAGAGATTGAACCGCGCTGCCTGTAAATGTTCACTCTGAAACGACCAACTCCTGACATCGAATATGCGAAATCTATATCGAGTTCTCTCTCAAACCTTCTCTGTTGCTCTTCTGAGAGAATCGAAAAAGCCAGCGACCTTATAGAATCGTTATTAAGCGGGTCTGCATCGAGCGGACGGACTTTTCCAGCGACTCGGAATATAGGAGGCGAACCAACTTTAAGATGTAGGTCCGATGCGCCTAACTTCTCCATCATCGCAAATAACTGCTCGATTCCTTCGTATCCCATCACGGCAATCCTCAATTTACTGAAAAAAGATTTTATCCTTATCTTCTGCAAGATTCAATCGAGACCATAAATTATCCATCTCGACATTTAGTCTCTAACTGATAAAGCGATGAATTGAGGAAGTAAAAGGCAAATTGAGAAAAGTCAAAGAACAAAAAAACGCAAAATAAGAAAAAGAAAGAGAATCGAAAGAATTATTTTGGGTCTATTTACTGACTATTTCGTAAGTTCGCCTTTCGTGACAGTCTCCCAATTCTCCCCTTCCTTGACTTTTACTGCATCTATAGAACCGTCACACCGTAATACGACGATTACATCTTGATGTCCATCGCCTGTTCCGCCCCTCTTGTAATCCTTATCCGCAGCGAGAAGATGTCTGCCACTGTCGTGAGAGACTTGTTCTTTGGAGTAAGCGTAAGAACAAGTTTCAGGTCTCAGTGTCACCTTTCCGGTATCAGGGTCTACATCTGGCACTTTCACTCTCGCCATAGCAGGACACTTCATCAAAGAGACTGCCGTTCCTTTCACGTTGTCATAAAGCACTTGCCAGTGCTGATACGCTTCCGCGTTATCTCCGGCGAACGGAAAACTCTGCCCACCGATGCAATAGTCATAACAAGCTTTGTAGAGGTCGCCCAGTATCTTCTTACAGGCAGTTTCAGTCGCACGCCCAAGCGCAGAACTGAACGATACTGCTGCAATTGAGATGAGAATGCTTAAGATGAGGATAACGACGAGGAGTTCAATAAGAGTAAATCCTTTTTTCATTTTATCTTCCTCCAAACCTACTATAATTATATCATATTGTCACAGTTTTGTCAAGGTTTCTGTAACGATTCTGTCAAAAAATTGTAAAAACACCGTCCGCGCTATCTTCTCCTCAAAACCGTTTTCAAAATTTCAAGAGTAATTGTACAGACTTTAATCGTCATTGTCAAACTATTGTTTCAAAAGAGAAAAGATTTTTTGACCTACTTGCGGGTTTTAGGTTCTACTATTTTATCGTGTTTGTATAATGGCAAAAAAGAGTCTCTGTTAGGAGGGCTATTATGGAGCGGGACGAGTTGAAAAGAATTTGTGAGAAGGTTCTGTCACTTGTACGCGCCCCAGAAGCCGAGGTGCTTGTGAACGCATCCCGCAGCAGTTTGACCAGATTTGCTAACAACCAGATCGAGCAGAATGTAAACGACTCAGGAGTTTCAGTCAGTCTGCGGGTAATCGAGAACCGTAGAGTCGGGAGGGCAAGTTGCAATATGCTTGATGATGAAGCGCTTGAGCGAATGGTGCGCTCTGCGGAAGAGATGACGAAGTTTGTTCCAGAAGACCAAGAGTATCTTCCGCTTCCTGAGCCACAGCATTACGAGAAACTCGATGCGTTCGTTGAGGCGACTGCGAAGGCGACTCCGAAAGACCGTGCAGAATCTATCGGTGGTTTTCTAAAACGCGCAAGAAGGCAGAAGGTGACTGCAGCAGGAATCGTTTCCACGGGAGATTCTGCTGTGGCTTTGGCAAACAATAAGGGAGTTTTTGCATACCACCGACAGACGCAGGCTGATTATTCGGTTACTGTGATGACGGACGGTTCCGCAGGCTGGGCGCGAGAGTTAGGGCGTGATTTTTCGGCGATTGATTTCGATGGGGTATCAGAGCGCGCACTCCGTAAGGCTCTTGACAGCCGTAATCCGAAGAAAGTCGAGCCCGGGGAATACGATGTTGTGCTTGAGCCGGCAGCAGTCGCTGATTTGGCTGTTTTTCTTTCGTGGCTTGCGTTTGGCGCTTTACCCTTCATTGAAGGACGTTCGTATCTTTCAGGCAAACTCGGTGAAAAAGTTTTTGACGAGAAACTGACGATAGACGATGATGTTTTCCATCCGCTTTCAGGCGGAATGCCTTTCGATTTCGAAGGGATGCCGCGCAAAAAAGTCCGACTTATCGAGAAAGGAGTCGCTAAGGCTGTAGTTCACTCGCGCAAGACCGCAAAGAAGATGAATACGGAGAGTACAGGACACGGATTGCCTGAACCGAACTCTTCAGGACCTCTACCTCTTAATCTGGTGATTCATCCAGGGGAGTCTTCCCTTGAAGAGATGATTGCCTCAACTGAGCGAGGTATTCTCGTTACTCAATTCCATTACACCAACACGATAGACCCTATGAAGATGGTTCTCACGGGGATGACTCGGAACGGCACATTCTTTATCAAGAACGGAAAAGTAGCGTATCCAATCAAGAACTTGAGGTTTACCGAGAGCCTTGTGAAAGCGTTTTCGAACATCGAAACCATAGGCAAGACTTTACACCGGGCCGAAGGGTTCTTCGGTGGCGGACCTGTTGTTCCTGCGATGAAGATAAAGAACTTTCGATTCACTTCACTCTCTGAGTCGACATAGAGAAACGAGAGCGAGAGAATTTAGGAGGGATGATAGATGAAGGAGTTAGCGTTATTTGGAATTGGTTGTGCGAAGAAATTCGGTGCGTCTTACGCTGACATCCGCATAATCCACGCAAAGAACGAGAGTATCTCACTGCGGAACGGGATGGTTGGCGGAATCGACCGTTCAGAGACTCTTGGATTCGGTATCCGTGTGCTTGTAAATGGTGCCTGGGGTTTTGCCGCTTCATCGAGGGTTGAGAAAAAAGAGATTGAAAGGACGGCGAAACTCGCCTGTGAGACTGCACGCGCATCCGCCTCTCTCAAACTCAAAGGTGTCACTCTCGCAGACGAGCCGGTTTACGATGAGAAATGGCAAACGCCTTACATAATCGACCCGTTCAAAGTCCCGCTTGAAGAGAAACTCTCGTTTCTGTCGAGAATTGACGAAGTTCTGCGCAAAAACGACAAAATCAAGGTTGCGCATTCGTGGATGGATTTCTTCTTTGAGCATCAGTATCTTGCAATCAGTTCAGGTACATTCATAGACCAGACTCTTATGCGCTCGGCGGCGGGCTATTCTGCAACCGCTGTTGATAAGGGCGAAGTTCAACGGCGTTCATATCCATCTTCGCATGGTGGAATCGCTAAGACCGCAGGTTATGAGATTATCCGTGGTTCGGATTTGCTCGAAAACGCTGAAAGGATTCGTGACGAGGCTGTCGCGCTTTTGACAGCGGAACCTTGCCCAAGCGGTAAATACGATACTATCATTGATGGAACGCAACTCGCTTTACAGATTCACGAATCCTGCGGACACGCCGTCGAACTCGACCGCGTTCTCGGCTCGGAAGCGAACTATGCAGGCACATCGTTCCTGACTCTCGATAAGTTAAATAAACTCAAATATGGCTCGAAGATTGTCAACCTCGTGATTGATGGAACGATTCCTGGCGGTCTTGCAACGGTCGGTTTTGACGATGAGGGAGTGCGAGCAGGAAGGTATTATATTGTGAAGGATGGGCTGTTTGTTGGATACCAGACGAACAGGGAGTTGGCGAAAGTCGCTGGCGAGAAGCGCTCCCGAGGCTGTTGTCGTGCGGACGGTTACTCTAATCTCCCAATGATTCGTCAGAACAATCTGTCGCTGTTGCCCGGCGATTGGGAATTCGAAGCCTTGCTTGAAGATACACCTGGCGGTGTTTATATGGTGAACAATAAAAGTTGGTCAATAGACCAACAGAGACAGAATTTCCAGTTCGGCTGCGAGATAGCGTACGAAATACTCCCTGGTGGGAAGTTAGGCAAGATATATAAAAACCCAACATATCAGAGTAATACCGTGCAGTTTTGGAACTCTTGCGACGCCATTTGTAATGAAGATTGGTGGCGCCTGTGGGGAGTTTTGAACTGTGGAAAAGGGCAACCGCCGCAGACTGCGGAAATGAGCCATGGCGCAGCGCCTGCTCGCTTCCGCAAACTGAATATCGGCATCGCCCGCTAAAAAATCGCAGGAAGACTCTAACGATATTTAGCGGATAGGAAAGGGAAGCAAGCGAAGATAGATTATATCAAATGTAAGTGAAGCGAATCTTACTATCTTGTTGCCTGAAAGAGGGTGAATAAGCCTTTTTCCGATTCTGGACTCCTGCCTATACTTTACGGCGACGGCTCTGGCGGCAACCGTTATGTGGAACAGGAGTTCTGTCTTCGATTGCTCGAATCGTCAAGCCTGCCGCCGCGAGCGCTCTAACAGCAGGTTCCCTCCCAGGACCAGGTCCTTTGATTTTTACTTCAACTTCGCGGACACCTAATTTGACAGCCTTTTGAGCGCAAGCTTCCGCCGCACGTTGAGCGGCAAACGGCGTTGATTTTCTTGAACCTTTGAAGCCAACCATTCCACTACTTGTCCAGCAGATGACTTTGCCTTCGGTATCGGTGATAGTAACTATAGTGTTGTTAAATGTGCTTTGTATGCAAACTATACCCTTTGCAGGTGCCCTTCTTGCCTTCTTAGTCTTTCCTTTGTATTTCGCTTCTACCATCTTATATCGCCCCTTACTGAGTTTTAACCTTTTTGCGCTTTGACGGATGGCTTCTTTGCAACCGTCTTGCGTGGACCTTTGCGTGTCCGCGCGTTCGTTCTCGTCCTTTGTCCGCGAACAGGTAACCCAACAATGTGCCTCACTCCACGGTAACAGCGAATCTCCTTCATCCGCTGTATGTTCTGCGCTATCTCTCTCCGCAACGCACCCTCGATTTTGAAATTACTCTCAATGTATGATGAGAGTTTTGACAATTCCTCCTCTGTAAGCGCCTTCACGCGCTTTGTCCCATCAATGCCACATTTCTCAACCGCTTCAAGCGCACGCGTCTTCCCAACTCCATAAATATATGTCAATGCAACCCAAGTCTGCTTGTTCGCAGGAACATCGACTCCACAAATTCTCGGCATAACAGACTCCTAACAATAATCGAAAGGAAATAAAAATATACAATATCGCCACAACACAGTCAAGTTTAATCCTGACAAAAATGGACGGTTCTCTAATCCTCTCCGCGAACCGAACCAGTCTTCCTTATCGCTTTTATGGTTTCACTTCGAGAGTTTTCGCAACTGTTGATGCTGAAATAGAAGAATCATACATTGCTGTCACAGTCGTGCCGGCGTGGTTTGCTCTTCCTTCGCGTGTTGCGGTCAGTTTATAGGTTATTTCGGTTACGCCCTCCAGTTTGTCAAGATAGAAGAAAACCACAGCATCGCCCAATTTGTAATCGGAGATTTTCCCGCTATGTTTCAGTTCATCGAGCGATTTTACATCCACATCAGCGTTCGCAGGAATCCGCTCCTCGACGACGAGATAGGGAAACGGTTTCTCACTTGAGAGTCTGAGAGAGACGGAGAACGGCTCATTGACAGCGACGGAATCAGGCGCCGTGCGTTCGACCTTGACTGCGGCAGCGGTCTTCGGCAATGGCAGTCCCCACTCGCTCGACACAAGGATGGCCGACGCTTTCAAAGCGCCGTCGTATGCGACTACTATTTCATTTTCGCCGTTTGTGACGAACGGAGTGATTTCCAGACAACGCAATTGCGTAGCGGAGAGATATGGGTCTTGAGGGTCAATCGCAACTTCCGCAACCGTTTTTCCGTTCACCGTTACGGTGACTTTCGACGGGATTTCTTTTTCGAAAGCACCTGTCTTAAGAAGCGCTCTTACGGCAGCCTGCGTGCCCATTGTGTTGTGCCACGCACCCCAAGCTTCCCTCGTTGCAAGCAAATATGTCACTCCCTCTCGCAGAAAACCGTCGTAACGCTCTGGGTCAATCTCAAAGAGGAGTTCGAGAATGCGAGCATTCACCTCAATCATACCGCCGAAAGCGTGGTACCAGTGAGGTTCCCAGTAGCCTTTCCGTTTGAGTGTGATGAGAAAGTTGACCGATTCATCAAGCAACTTGCGGAGTTCTTTATCATCCTTTGCGCACGCGTAATTGAACAGTCCGCCGACAGCATTCGCGACTGCAAGCGGCTCCTCAGGACGCTCCTTCAAATAAGATACCATTTTATTCTTTAGTTCTGTAATGTCGTTCTCGTATTTCTTTGCGGTTTCAGGAGCAAGTGAGAAGACTGCGCCTACGAGGACATAGAAGAGTTCGGCGGATAGAGCCTTATCGGTTTTTTCGTTGGTGACTTCCCAGAAGAATGCGCCTTTGGATGACCATAAGCCGTCGGCGTTGCGCGATTTCAGGATGTATTCAATTGCGGTTTCAAGAGATTTGTCGGAGACAGGAATATCTGCGTTGCGAATCTCGGTGAGAGCGCGGAGTGCGTAGGCAGTGAGGTAAAGGTTTGGCCCTCCGACAACTGCTTGACCTTGCTGCGCTGTTGCGTCTGCAAGATAGAACCAGCCCCAGCAGCCTTCCTGATGCTGCATAGCACAGAGCCGAGCGGCAGCGTAGCGGAGTCTCATTTCGAGAGTGAGAAGTTTGTCAGAAGGCATCTTAGTCTTGCGTCCGTATTCGAGGACGGCTACATTTATAAGCGCGGCGGATGCTGTCTGTTCTACACAGCCGTGCGGATAGCGCGCCATCGCTTCAAGCCCCCGAAGCGCTGGAAAGACATTCGGGAAACTAACATTCAGAAAAACAGTGTGATAGATAGCCTTGTCACTTAAGTTTGTGGATGCTCTCCATTGTGCATTTTTGTCTAATGCGCCTTTGATTGTTGTTACAAGTGGCTCGCCGATAGGACGGACGAAAATAGTCTTTGTTTCCGAGTCAACGAACCGTTCGCTGTCAACCGAGACGGTGAACTTATTATGCCCGCAGATGCGTGCGCGGATGTCCCATTCGACAAATGAGGATTCTCCTTTCGGAATGCTTAATGATATTTCTTTTTGGGAAACGACTTCAAAGTCTTCGGAGTTAAGAGCAACCTTAAAAGTAATGTCACTCTCGGAAAAGTTGCGGACGAGCGCGCCGATGCGGAGAGTGTCACCTATCGTGAGAGTCGCAGGCAAGGCAGAACTGATGAAGAGTGATTGCCTTACTTCAATCTCTCTGCGGAGAAATCCGATATTCCCTGATTTGTCCGTTGCAACGATGGATAACTGCTGTTTCGTAATAGAGTCGGGTATAGTGACACTCAATTTGCAGATGCCGTTTTTCGTTACCAAAAGCGGCTCCCACAAGGAGGTCTCAGGAAAAGAGTTTCTGATTGTAATGACTTTTTGCGGCTTCTTTTCCGCTTTTGCAGCCCCTCCTACAAACGCTTCCTTCATTCCAAATTCAGCCTTATTTAATCCCTCTGAGCCGAAAGATTTTTCCTCCGATTTTTCTTGCGCTGGTGATTCTGGTGCGTCTTTTGCGGCTTTTTGTACGGCAGAATCGGCCATAGGCTCACCCGTTTTTCTCTCTGATTGGGATACGAATTCGCCGGGCTCCTTGTATCCCCAGTTACAGTATGCAATGTCGCGCCAGGGATTGCCCCAGTTTCTATCGACGACGGGCCAGGTTAAGACGGCGGCGCCACCTGATGCGATGACCTTTTTCTGCGGATTGTAGAAATGCTCCTCAGGAGTTTTGAGAAATGGGTCGAGAAGGGAGATGACTGCGGAGTCGACAATGACGGCGCCGATGCAGGCCTCCTCTTTTGCGTTTTCGAGTTTCACAGTAAAATCCACTTTCTCGCCGGGCTTCACCTGCGGTTTAAGATCCTCGACGGTGAGTTTAATTGTTTTGTTTGGATGAAATGTGATATGTTGTCCTTCTGTAACAAAGCCGACATTTTCAACCGAGAGTTTCTGGTCTTTTTCTATTACCGATTTCTTAACGACACAGCAGTAAAGGTTGCAGAGCATAGTACCCCAAGTAGGCGCGGCAATTTTGCCTTTCGCATAGTATTTGTCGCCGTCTTTTTCAATCGGAATCGTAGTAGCAAGAACAAGCGCGCCCGAAATGTCCGTCAAATCCAGATGAACGACCTTCTCTACGGGTATGTAATCAGGGTTGAAAGAGAGAACTATCTCAGCCTCAGCGCCCATTCCTTTCGGCGGCTCTTGAGCCTTCGACACAAGAGGCTTCCACTCTTGATACGGAATTACACGCGAACCGAGCGGTTCCGCCATTATCGGACTTCTCAAAACTGCGTTCGCACCCTGCTTCCTCATTTTGAATGTGAATGTCGCAACCCCTTTTTCATCAGTCTTAGATTCGCATTTCTCATTGAATTCCGCGACTTCGAGAACGAGCGGGATGTTTACAGCAGGCTTTCCGTCTAAATCGGCGACCTTTGCGAGAATCTGCACGGTTTCACCTTCTATGTACGAATCTTTGTTCTAATTCAAGAACACCACGAAACGGACGCTCAGTGTAGACGACATCGAAATCAATCTTATCGCTGCGTCCGTAGGAATCGGTAGCCAACAGTCTGATTTTGAACTCCTGCTCCTTGGCAAGCTTTGAGCGGAAGGAGTCCAAGTCTTCTTTTCTTGAGAGAAAATGAATAAACACCAGTCTCTTTCTCCGAAAACTTCCGTGCAAAAATCTCTTTACCTCGTGAGTCAATGACCGAAAGAACAAGTACTGACGATTTTATTTTCCCACCAGAGAAGTAGGAGATTTTGACTTCAAGCGGAAGACTTTCCTGCGTTTCAGTTAAGTATCTCTTGAGATTATGCTCAATCTTAAGAAGCGGAGGAACAAACCGCTCAATGCGAATAGAGGTAGTCTCGATGGCTTTCTGATAAAGCACTACGAGTCTATAATCGCCTTCCTTCATATTCTCAGGAAGCAGGAGCTCGGCAGCTCCTACTCCAAACTCATTAGTCGTCACATAACAGCCCGAATAGACTTTCTTACTGCGGTCTTTGAGAAGAAGTTGGACTTTCGTGTTCGGAACGGGCGAGTATTCGCCTTTGAGATGCCAAGCCAAGATTCGAGCGAGAATGCGTTGTCCGGGATTGTAAACGCCACGGTCAGTATATACATAAAGGTGCTCGGTCTCGAAACTCACAGTGCGGGAATTGCAACGGAACGACTTCACAACGGAGAATTTTCTCCCGCCGTCTGTAAGCGTTGCAGCGATAGTGTGTGTACCGTCACTGCCAGGTTTGTAATCGAAAATACAAACTCCGTTGTCATCCGCCTTGCCAATGACTTTATCGCCGATTTTTACTTCAGCGCCTCTTGCAGGTATGAAATCAGGCTTCAGCAGAACCAAATGAATCTTGGTCGAATCGGACGCCCAGATTTGATAGGGATAATTGATGATTAGAACTAACGGCTCGGACTTCTCTTCGGACTTCTCCTTGTCTTGTCCATATAAGAGTGACGGAAATAAAAGCGGTACGCTGAAGCTGAAAAAGATAAGCCAGAGTAAAAAATGATGATTGAAACAAAAACTCATATCCATCTACGACGCCTCCAAAACTTTCACCATTGTTAATTAAGCTTAATTTTCCGCTTCAAGGTTCATATTTTCATTTTCCTTTGACTGTTTTAGAAGAGAACAGTATATTAGATTTTCAAAAAGGGCGGTTAGCTCAGTTGGTTAGAGCGCTACCTTCACAAGGTAGAGGCCGCTGGTTCGAGTCCAGCACCGCCCAGTTTTTGTTCTGATTTGCACTCATTCATCATTGCGCGGTCATCTGTCTTACAACACTTGATTTCCTAATCTTTGTGGGCAGTCGCGTAATCTTTAATGCGTTGTGCCAGTTTTTCAGGCGTTTTCAAGATAAATTTAACACCCTTGACCTGTGATGGAAAAGGGATTGAAACAACGCCTTACGGCGATGGATTAGTTTCGAGTTAGAGGGTGAGGAAGAATTGGTAGTGACAGAAATATAATCTTCACTTCTTGAAATATTTTGTAATATAGATGAGGCTACACTGAATCCGATTGGGTCGAGCCGTGAAACAAACCACGCTAACGGAAAGACATACTGGTTTGGCGTCAACGCAGAAGCGATGAAACCGAATCTATGTCCGAAATCAATAGCCTCTGTTGGTAGGCTATCCCACTTCCCATCAAGCCGCAGAGAACTCATAAGGGTAGCAAGATGGGGTGCTGAAAGCCTCGATAGACCTGCCTGTGCTAACCTTAAGGTTATATAGATGAACCAACGGAAAAGTGCAGGCTTGGGGACAAAGAGTCTCTCCTTTAAGTGATAGAAGACTCTCCATTGCCAGAGAGGCTCTAAACTCCTTTTCAGTCGGCTCTATGACAATAAAGGCAAGATTTTTCAAGGTCATTTCTTCCCCAGTGCTGTCATTAATCTGTCTATGAACATTAGGTCAAGAGTGTTATCTGCAGTTGATATAACTCTATGAACTGCTATCCCTATCGCGAAAAGAGAATGAACTCTTCTTGCCTGAGCACTTGATTTGATTTTCACATATGAGGGATGACCACTATTGATGACTACCTTATTGCCTTCTACCCACAATAAGTTCACCTTTTCAGGAGCGAAGGAAAAACTTATCATAGGACCACAGCGGGCTGTCCGACTTATAGGACCTGCTTTTTTCTCGCTTATCACCTGGTTTTCTATAAGTGCTTCCCCTGTAGCTTCTTCCCTCGTCTAATGGCGCTTTGACAGGTTTATTCGACTTCACGCCGTCTCCGAATGGAAAGGTTACTTCTGCGCCCTCGTGAGTATCGGTATTCAGAATACCGTAAGCGCTCGGTTGTAAAACCGTCTTTTTCGTACGGAAGCCGAGTTATAACCCTATCTACAACATTAAAACTAATCTTTGCACCTACACCTGCAAACCCAATACCTTGTCCTCGAGTCTTAAGCCCCGCGGCGAAGTCATGATATTCGTCGAATTGAGAAGCGGTCATTCCTTCCCCATTGTCACTGACAATAAGTATCTTTTTAGTAGCATCGTAACTTATGGAAATGTTGGTAGCCTTTGTATCTAATGCGTTAGCCACGAGCTCAACAACTACTGCTTCATCTACTTCGCAGTTTCTGTCCCGCATTCTGAACACCGCATTCAGTAGTCTCCTCCTGCCCCGAATCTTGTTTTTCAACTTGAATGAATTTTAGGATAAGATACGGACAGAAAGACACAAAATCTATGCAAGACTACGGTTTCATCGTATACGAAGTTTTCGGTCGCAAAGTTCGAGTTTCAAATAGAAGCGGTTAGTTATCCGAGAATCTTTTCAACCTCTTCGGCGTCCAACTCGGTAACGAGCGGGATTCCGCTGATTTTCGCCGCCTGCGGAGTAAGTGCTGCGATGTCGTTTCTCGTTATGTATTTTAGTGCGAACTTGCGAGCGCCACACATCAATTGCCTTAATCCTTGCGCCAGTCTTTCAAAATATGTGTATAACGCAATCGCAGAAGTCGGGATTTTCTCGTAATCTTTGCCGTATTCGCGTTTCAGATGTTCAGCGGTTATGAAGATGGATTCTCTTGTTTTTCCGTAGCGCTCGAAGAAGACAGGGATATTACCGCTTGCGATGAGGTTTCCTATGGTTTTGCCGACCATCGCCGCTGCAAGAGGTCCTCGTGCCATACCAATCGCCTTCACATAAGGCGCGCAGAGTGCGAACCCCTTAAACATCTGGTCTTCGAGAACGAATCCGCTTGCAAGCACTATGTCAGGCACATACTCGCCCTTCTTTGCCAATCTTTCGCAATACTGATAGAGAAGAGACCACAACTCGATTCCTGGAACGCCCCATTCGTTCATCATCCGCCAAGGGCTCATTCCTGTGCCACCGCCTGATGCGTCAACCGTCAGATAATCAATCTTTGCGAGAGAAGACCATTTGACTGCGCGTGCAAGGTCAGCAGGACGATAAGCGCCTGTTTTAAGGGAAACGAACTTCGCCCCTGCCTTGCGCAGTTCTTCAACGCGCTTTATGAGACCTTCCTCCGTAGCCATACCGACACGAGAATGGCGCTCGAACTCGGTGAAGACGCCTTTTTTGAAATCTTCTACAATCTTTGGGTCGAGCGGGTCGGGTAGAACGATATAGCCGCGTTTTTTCAAGAGTTGTGCCTTCTCAAGACTCTTTATCTTTACTTCTCCCCCGATGTCTTTTGCTCCCTGCCCCCATTTCAACTCAACCGCTTTAACGCCCAATTTCTCAATCGCATACTCCTGCACACCAAGCCTCGTATCCTCAACATTAGCCTGAAGAACTATCTCGCCGTAACCGTCACGCTGCCATTCCTTATACAGTTTCACGCGCTTTTCGAGCTCTGGAGAACGGACGACTCTGCCGTTTTTGATTTCCGATTTCTCGTCCATACCGCAGACATTTTCACCGATTGTGAGGACCGTTCCTGAAATTGCCGAGCCGATTGCAAGTCCTTCCCAGTTCTGCAAAGCGACATTAGTCGAACCGAGACCTGGAATAACAATCGGTAAACGCATTTTGATTCCGTCACCCTGTCCGAGTTTCGTCTCAAGATTCACATTCGGGAAGATTGCCTTGTCTGAATCCGCTTCGATTCCTACTGCACCAACAGTCGTCCCCATTATGTTGAAATGGGACAAATCAACAGGATAATCCTTCTGTCCTGCCGTCGTGATGATTCCGAATGGCTGTGGGTATATGCACTCATGTCCGCGATATGCGCTCTTTCCAATCTCGCACATACCGATACAGCCATCAACACAAGTGACGCACATCCCACTTATAGGACACCAATCGCCTCCTGTCCTATTTTTCGTCAGCGTCGCCGCTGTCGCATTATACCTTGTTAGTGTCATCTCCTACCTCCTTTCCTCTATGAGTTTTCAAACTTATTTTCTATATGTGGTGTGGCCTTCCGGACCAACGCTTTCAGAACATTTTACGCAGATGGGGCAAGTCTCAACCACAGCGAGATTCAAGCAACCTCCACAAATCCCTTCAACCAACTGTCCTGCTCTACAGGCGCGCATACAGACAGGACAAATCCACTCACAGCCGTTGCAGTTGCGACATTCAGCAGGTGTCTGCTCAAACGCTGTACCCACCTTTCGTGATGTACCTCGTCCGACAAATCCGATTCCGCCTGACTGCATCTGCTCCTTACAGTAACGCACGCACAAGCCGCAGAGAATACAACCCCTGTCTTTGATTTTGAACCGTACCTTCGTAACACCCATATTCGCAGCCATATCTTGCAACACTTTAGAATTCGGGCAACTCGAAAGCAATAATTCGAGAATTACTTTCCTTATCTTCTTCACTCTCTCGGAGTTGGTCAAAACGACCATATCATCAGAAGCAGGTAGCGTGCAGGAAGCGTCAAGTGTTGAGCGTTTGCCACGAACTATCTCAACCAAACACAGGCGACAAGCCCCATAAGGCGACAATCCCTCGTGATAGCAAAGAGTGGGAATAACGATACCCATCTCTTTTGCCGCTTCCAAAACGGTCGTCCCCTTCGGGACCCTTACCTTTATTCCATCAATAGTTAACTCAACCATATCCGCCATAACTTCGTCTCCTATGAAACTATCACCGCACCGAACTTACAATTATCACGACACAGTCCGCATTTTATACATTTCTCTTTATCAATCCTGTAAGGCTCTTTCTTCTTGCCTGACACCGCCTTCGTCGGACAGACTTTCGCACACTTGCCGCAACTCTTACATTTCTTCTCGTCGATGCTGAATGTAATAAGTGCCTTACAGACGCCTGCTGGACACTTCTTGTCGCGGGTGTGCGCTATGTATTCGTCCCTGAAATATCTGATTGTGGAAAGCACAGGATTCGGCGCAGTCCGTCCGAGCCCACAAAGCGAACCCTCCTTGATAACTTCTCCAAGTTCTTCAAGAAGCGCGATGTCACTTTCCTTGCCTCGCCCTTCAGTTATATCCGTCAGAATATCAAGCATCCTATCTATTCCTTCACGGCAGGGAACACATTTGCCACAAGATTCTTCAGCCAAGAATTTCATAAAATACCGAGCGACATCAACCATACAGGTCGTCTCATCCATAACAATCATACCGCCTGAGCCCATAATCGAACCCGCTGCGGTAAGCGATTCATAATCAACTGGAATGTCGAGATGCTTCTCAGTAAGACAACCACCTGATGGTCCGCCTGTCTGAACCGCTTTGAATTTCTTGCCGCCAGGAATACCACCCCCTATATCAAAGATTATCTCTCTTAAAGTGATTCCAAACGGAACCTCAATTATCCCTGTATTGTTTATTTTGCCGACGAGGGAGAAAGTCTTTGTACCTTTGCTACCTGCGGTACCTATTTTGGAATACCAGTCTGCGCCGTTGTTGATGATAAGCGGCACATTAGCCCAAGTCTCAACATTATTGATGTTCGTTGGTCTTCCCCAAAGACCGCTTATCGCTGGGAAAGGAGGTCTCGAGCGAGGCATTCCGCGTTTTCCTTCTATTGACGCAATCAATGCGGTCTCTTCTCCGCAAACGAATGCGCCTGCACCTTCTCGTATCTCGATGTCAAACGAGAAACCGCTTCCAAGGATGTTATTGCCGAGAAGCCCATACTCTCGCGCCTGTTCAAGCGCATTTCGACAACACTTCACCGCGAGAGGATACTCCGCACGTACATATATGAACCCTTTTGTAGCACCGATTGCATACGCGCCGATGACCATCCCTTCTATGACACTATGCGGATTGCTTTCCAATAGAGACCTGTTCATAAACGCCCCGGGATCGCCTTCGTCCGCATTACAGACGATATATTTCACTCCATCAGGAGATTTCGCATTACGACAGGCTTCCCATTTCCGCCCTGTCGGGAAACCTGCACCGCCACGACCACGCAAACCCGCCTTCTTCACATCCTCAATAATCGCATCAGGAGCCTTATAAAATAGCGCCTTTGAGAGTGCCGTGTAACCACCTGCTGATATGTAGTCTCTGATATCAGTCGGGTCAATCCATTCGTGACGCTCGGTAAGAAGCCTCTTCTGTTTCTTATAGAATGGGATTTCTGCCATCCCTTTTGCCAACTCTTTCGTGACAGGGTCCTTATAAAGAAGTCTTTCTATCACTTTTTCTCCGCAAACAGTCTCTTTAATGATTTCTGGGACATCCTGCGGAGAGACTCTCTGGTAAAGAACACCAAGCGGTTTTATTATGACCATCGGCTCTATTTCACAAAAACCCAGACAGCCAGACAATCGCAATTTTACTTTATCGGTAAAACCCAACTTATTAAGTTCAGACTGGAATGCTTCCACAACAGGTTTGCTACCTTTCAAGATGCAACAGGTGGCGTTTGCAGATACGACTATCTCTTTTTCGTATTTCTGCGCCGCTTTTAAAGACTCTCTCAATTCCTCCAATTCTTTAACGGTTTGCACTCTCATCTTTGTCCCTCCGTAAGTGTTCATCAATGAGAGAAGAGACTTTCGCAGGAGACATATGTCCGTAAATTTCATCGTCTATCGTCATAATCGGACCAAGAGCGCACGCACCTAAGCAAGCAACCGTTTCAAATGAGAAAGTCAAATCTTTAGAAGTTTGACCATCTTTTAAGCCAAGTTTTTGTTCGACAGATTCAATAACTCTTTTGGAGCCGCGAACATGACAAGCGGTTCCTCTGCAGCAACGAACCAGATGTTTGCCGCGTGGCGTTAGATAAAACTGCGAATAAAAAGTGACCACGCCGTAGATTTTTGATAACGGAATGCGAAAATGGTCTGCTGCGAGTCGAAGCGCCTCTTTCGGAAGCCAGCCGTACTCCTCCTGAATAGATTGGACTAACGGAATCAGAATATCGTCTTTACGCCCTTCAAACCGTTTGAAAATCTTTTCCAGAGCGGTCAAATCATATAGTCTGTTTTCAGATGCCTCCATTCCTATCGCCTCCCTGCATTTTTGTAATAACTATCTGTTAGAGACCATTATATCAGATAGGCGGTATCTATCAAGATAAAACGATTTTTTCAGTCGAGTGCGCCCATCAGCGAATACGAATTGAAAAAATAACAAGAGCCTCTAACGAGCGATAGATATCGGAAAACAAGGTAGTGAGATGAAAAACCGACGGTTTACATTTGTAAAATTTATGTAACTGGATTTCAACAAACTAACTTGTATAGACAATACTTTGACAACTTTGTCTTTATGTGTAATAATAATTTATGCAGAAAGCAAGATAAGGGAGGTATAAATATGCGTAAATGCGTAATCATTTTCGTGGTTTTGTTCATCTGTGTGTTTCTGTTAAGCGACGAAATCGTCGTAGTGCTTGAAGGCGGAAAATCGCTTCGCGGGACGGTTGTTGAGGAGAACGATGATGAGATAGTACTTAAACTCTCATCCGGTGCCACGATGAAGGTTGAGAAATCCAAGATTCAGAAGATAATGACTGATGCGGAAGTAAGGAAAGAGTTTGAGAAGAAATATGCTGAAACGGATAAGACGAAAGTGGACGATTTGTATGAACTCGCCAAATGGTGCGATAAATATGGACTGAGGGACAAATACGCCGAATTACTCAGGGAAGTTTTGAAACTGAGTCCTGAACATCCGTTCGCGAAAAAGGAACTCGAGATTCTCGAAGGGAAGATGAACATTCCAACGGTTCCAAAGAAGGATGAAACGACAACCACACCAACCAAGCCGAAGGAGACAGGCAGTGAGGATAAACCCACGGAGGTGGCGAAACCAGAGACCGGCCCGAAAGATCCTGCCAAGATTGATTGGTTCAAAGGTGGAGGTGTTGCAGGCGGAAAGAGCAAACACGCAGGTTCGCAATTCAAACCGAAAGGCTGGAGCAGTGCTCTTGATAAGGCGATTCAATGGATTGCGACCCATCCGACAAGAATCGAATACGCACCTGTTGGGCAGGTAGTAACGATGGGGTTCTGCGGGCTTGCGCTCATCGCCGCAGGCGTGAAGCCTGATGAAAGCGACGCAGGACGGAAACTTTCGGAACTGATAAACGCTTGTATGCGTGCGACACCCGGCTTAAATATGCAGGAGAACTGGGGGTTGGGTGTTGGTGGTATGTTCCTTTGTGAAGCCTATATGGTTTGTCCGTCTGAGGACCTCCGCGCCGCAATTGAGAAAACCGTCCAGAGAGTTGAGGCGAATATGCTTGAAACAGGCGGTTTCGGACACGATGGCTCAAGAGGCAACAATGTGCTCGGATACCGTGAACTTGAAATAAACTCGAACTGGATTGTCGCGTTTATGGGGATGGCGAAGCAACTAAAGATTCCTATAGACAAGGAAAAATATGCGATGATGATAGAGTACATCAAAAAATGTGCAGCAGGTGGTGGTGTTGGCTATTCCCATGTTAACAAATGGCCTGCCACAGGAAGAACAGGTGGCGCCATTGCGGCGTTCGCCTGCTGTAAACTATGGAATGACGATTTCTTCGGAAGAATGTGCTCATATCTGAAAGGCAGAATGCGTGATACTCCATATGGACACGCTTCCCCTTGTCTTGGTTATGTCGGCTCCGCTCTTGGCGCAGTTCACGCTGGACCTGAAGTTTGGGATGAGTTTGTTAAAGAATTCTTCCCGAAACTCATCGAAAATCAGAACCCTGATGGCTCGTTCAAGTTCATTCCAAACCCGAAGGAGAACATAAAGACCGAGGAGCCGATGGTCGCATTGAGAACAGGCTGTTATGCGCTCTGTCTTGCCATTGACAAGGGCAATCTGCACTGGTTGAGCGGTTATTACGGCGGTTACGGTCCGTCAAAATAACGGAGACAGCCCAGACGAACAATATCAGTGCTGAGTGATGGAAAAGTCTTCTCATTCTCCACGGTGTTTACCTGTTTATTTCTGCGGTTGTTTTGATTCCTCTTCGGCGGCGATAATCTCCGCCGCTTTTTTTCCTGCCTCCGTTTCAGGGTATTTCGCTATCAAAAGTTGTAACCGTGCTTTTGCCGCTTCAATCTTCTTCTCTTGTTTCAGCGTCAGATACTCCTGATAAACCTCATCCGCTTCTAACTGACGCCGCAGTGTCTTGTCTTTACTATAGCGCGAATGTAACTCTTTTATCTCTTTGCCTTCTTCAAGCGCGGAGAACTGATAAGAAGCCGTCTTCAAAAGTCTTTCCGCAGCCACGAACTCGCCTGTCTTTTCAAGAGTTTTCGCACTTCTCAAAACTACCCTCGCATATGCTCTGATTTCTTCGAGGAGATAACTCGCATCTTTTTTCTGTTCCTCCGTCGCACTCGGCTTCTTCAAAATCACTTCACAACCCTGTATCGCTTTTCTGAAGTCCCCCTCAATCACAGCATCTACTTCGTTCTTTAGCGAAACATCTTTTTTAGGTCTAAAACCTTTTATCTCTCTCGTAAACGGAAACACCCCTTCGAGTGCTTTTTCGATTTCTTGCTTGACGGCTTCGACATTCTTCTGCGCACTACCAACCCAAGAGACTATTCCTTCTGCGTTCACTATGAACGCTGTCGGCACCTTGTCAACCTTGTATAACCGCCTTGATGTTTTGCTTTCGTCATCTACCGCAACCGCAAATGTCACTTGTCGCTTCCTGATAGTCTCGCTTATCTCCGTAGGTCTATCCCGCGAGATTCCTATGACAACGAGCCCTTTCTCCTTATATTGCTGATGAAACTCTTCAATTTTCGGAAGAGCCTCTTCACTAACCTCGGAGCCTACACGCCAGAAGACTAAAAGAACGACCTTCCCGCGCAGAGCACTGAGAGAATATTCTTGAACCCTGTGTTTAGGAACATTAAACCATTCTGCGACCTGCAACTCAGGCGCCACCTTATCAAGCAGATCCTCCGCCGCAAACACTAAAACAGCCACACAAACAACTGAAATCCCAAGCCATAGTCTTAAAATTCCCATACGCTTCTTCTCCAACCGCTTTCTTACTATTCTAACAGACTGCCTCGTACTTTGAACAGACAGAAAACAAAACAGATTGTCAGAATTATGTAGAGAAAGCAAGAATTAAGAGCCAGGAGTCCGAATGGTGCGTGTAAGTACTTCCTGAACGATAGTCTCAACCGCCATTTTAACTACCGTCTGAACAGCAAGTTCTTTCCCCAACTGCACCGCGTCGAGATTTATGTCTTTGTAGATAAGCACTTCGCCTGTTGCGCGTTTGGTCATCTTCAATCCACCACTTATACGGTATCTGAATTTGTCAGGACCATATGCCTGACTCCTCTCTGCGACTACAAGTGAAAATTTCCCTTCAAGTGCCATATCGGTTGGCTGCGTCGCTCCTTTAACAATTACATACCCACGCGCCTTGAGCGCTTCGGCGAGCATATCATCAAAAGGAACTCCCAAAAGCGCTGTATCTTCACCTTCAATACCGATGTTCAACGCTATTGAGTTAACAGGAACCTTTGGCTGTTCAGGCTGTGAAGGTTGGGACTTTCGTTTGAAAAGATGGCAGGAGCATAAGACAATCATTACAGAAACGAAAAGGAAAACCCCAAACTTGCGCATCCCGTTTCTCCTTATCCAAAAACAAAAGTATTATATCCGAAAGAGGCAGATTCAACAAATATTTCAACCTTCTCTCAGAAATTAGTCTCTCAAAGTTGCTTTTCTCTGCCCATTAGCAAGTCCTTCCTCACCTTCAATGAATACCCTGCACATCTCTCCTGTAACTTTGGCTTAAGTTAAAGACTGAACTGTGAGGTAAAAAGCGCTCTGATTTCATAACGGCGGACTTTTGCAGTCGCTGTTTTCGGAAGAGAATCCGTAAAGACAATTTTGCGCGGGAGTTTATAATCCGCAATGTGATTCCTCATATAAGACAACAATTCTTCAGAGCTCGTTCGGCAGTCTTTGGCAAGCACAACCGCCGCAACAGGAACTTCTCCTGAATGTGAGTCCGATACACCAACAACTACACAGTCCTCAACCGATGGATGACGAAGAAGAACCGCCTCAACCTCCTGAGGATATAGTTTCAATCCCTTGACACTAATCATATCTTTCTTTCTGCCGACTATGTAGATGAAACCATCTTCATCAAGTTTTGCCATATCGCCTGTCAGTAGCCATCCTTCTTTTATACATTCACAGGTCTCTTTCGGACGATTCAAGTAACCGAGCATAACATTATCGCCTTTGACACATAATTCTCCGATTTCGCCTCTTGGAACTGGCTCTCCTTTTTCAGAAATGATGCGTATTTCTACTCCTTCAAGCGGTAGTCCGACGGAAGACTTCTTCCGGTTTTCGAGACGGTTGAACGAGACGACGGGCGAGGCTTCCGTAAGCCCGTAGCCCTCAAGAAGCGGAACTCTGAAGCGGTTTTCAAAATTGACGAGAACATCAAGCGGAAGGGGGTCGGCGCCGCTAATACAGAAACGAAGAGGATTGAAAAGACGAAACATCATACGGGAGAAGAAACCAGGTCGTGGAGCGTTCGTCAGCGCACGATAGAGTTGTGGAATGCCAACAAAGATAGTGACCCTGTTTTTGAAAACCGCTTTCATCACGCGCTTGAACGGCTTAACTGAAGCGAGCATCGTCGTAGTCGTTCCTGAAAGTAGCGGTGTAAGAAGACAGACGGTAAAAGGGAATGTATGCGCAAGAGGCAGAATACAAAGGAAATTCTCATTGGGTTTTATAGGGATAGTCTTTAAGCAGGCGTAGGCGTTTGAGAGAAGATTCTTGTGAGTGAGTTGCGCACCTTTGAGTTGTCCTGTTGTTCCCGATGTGTAAGCGATGAGGGCGACAGAGTCAGGTTTTGAAGGAGTTGATTTGAAAACCGAAAGGAGACTTGAATCTTCGGAACAAGACCATCGTTCGATTTCCTCTGTTTTCTCGTCAATATTCAAAGTACGCTGAACGGGCGTCTTCCTGTGAAGAGTTGCTTTCGCTGTTTCGATGAATTGAGTCTCCGTTATAAGAAGTTTGGTTCCCGAATCGTTTAAGATGTAATGGATTTCGTCAGGCGAAAGCCGAGTATTGAGCGGAACTATTTGCGCGCCGAGATGGAGCGCGGCGAGTACACTTACAGCGTACTCCGGGCGGTTGCTTAAATAAACCGCAACACAGTCACCACTTCTGACGCCAACAGAATTCAGCGTTTCGGCAAAGGTCAGAGCCTGCTTTATGAGTTTTAAGTAAGATATCTTTTTATTCTCGTATATGATGGCTGTCTTATAAGAATTCCTTTCGGCAGATGCCGCTATGGCTTGGGGTATCGTTCTTTCCACCAGAAAGTCTCCTTTTTCAAGGGACGCAAGAGAAACTTTATTCTTCGCGTTTAAGGAGCATATCTTTGACTTTCATAATCCGCGTGCGGCTTGAGCGGTCTGTTTCGTCGAGTTTAGAGGAGATAAACTTCGCGGTCTCAACGAACTGGGGTATGATTATGTATTCCAGTGCATTCACACGCCGCCGCGTCTTCTCTATCTCTTTCGCTAATCTGCGCACCGTCTCCTCCTTCTCGGCAAGAACAATCAGTCGCTCGAAGATATTGCGCAACGACGCTATTGCAGAATCAAGTTCGGCACCAGTGATGACAGCGCTGTAAGTAGGATTGAGTTTAAAAACTTTCAATACGAATCGCGGAACAGGAGTATTTATCAGTTTCACTGTGCTGATGTGAAGTTCAATCTCTTTCTCGCATTCCCGGAGCGCTAAGTCAATCATTTGAGGACCAGATGTCGCAGCCCCGAGCGCAAATTTAGCAAACACAGTCGGTAGTTCTTTTGCAAGTTCCATCCGCAGGTTATAGTAGTCATCCAATACGGCTGTAAACTCTTTCATAAGTCCGTCGAGTTTGTCTTCAAGGAGTTTATGTCCACGCCTCGCTATGACGAGCCTTTTACGCAGTTTCAGTAGTTCCATCCTTGTCGGACTGACCCGAATCTTCATTTGACTTCTACCCTTTCGACATAATACTTATCAATGAACTCCGTCTTTATTCTTTTTAGTTCAGACTTCGGCAGAATCCCTAAAAGTCTCCAGCCTATCGCAAGACTCTCTTCAATCGAGCGGTTCTCATATTCGCCTTGAGCAATGAACTCTTTTTCAAACGCGACCGCAAACTTGACATAAATCAGGTCTGTTGGAGTAAGAGCGGATTCTCCGAGAACAACAGCGAGTTCCTGGGCGTTTTTACCGCGAGCATAAGCAGCATACAACTGGTTCATAACGCCCTGATGGTCTGCTCGTGTCTTGCCTTCCCCAATTCCTTTGTCTTTCAGTCGTGAAAGGCTCGGCAAAACATCAACAGGAGGATATATGCCCTCATTGTGCAGTGCGCGAGAGAGTATTATCTGTCCTTCGGTTATATAACCTGTAAGGTCAGGAACAGGATGAGTTTTGTCATCTTCCGGCATCGTAAGGATAGGAATCTGGGTTATAGAGCCTGGCTTGCCCTTTATCCTTCCTGCGCGTTCGTATATCGTTGAAAGGTCTGTATAAAGATAGCCTGGATACCCACGGCGGCTGGGAACTTCCTTCCGAGCAGCGGAGACCTCACGCAGTGCCTCGCAATAGTTGGTCAAGTCCGTCAAAATGACGAGAACATGCATATCAAGGTCAAACGCAAGATATTCCGCAGTAGTAAGCGCGATTCGCGGAATCGCTATTCTTTCAATCGCCGGGTCATCAGCGAGGTTTATAAACAAAACAGAATGCTCTCTTGCGCCTGTCGAGCGGAAATCCTCTATGAAGAAATTGGCTTCCTCAAAAGTGATTCCTATGGCTGCGAAAACGACAGCGAATTTTTCTCCTGTTTTTAGAACCTTCGCCTGTCTTACAATCTGAGCAGCCATTCTCGAATGGGGTAAACCCGCGCCGGAGAATATCGGCAGTTTCTGTCCCCGCACGAGCGTGTTTAAGACATCAATCGTCGAAATTCCTGTTTGAATGAACTCACTCGGATAGTCCCTCGCATAAGGGTTGAGCGGAATACCGTTCACATTCATAACTTTCTGCGGGATAATAGGAGGACCGCCATCTCTCGGACGCCCTGCGCCATCAAATATCCTCCCAAGAACATCGGGAGAAAGTCCTATTTCAAGCCCTTTGCCGATGAATCTTACACGGGAAGATGCAGGGTCAACTCCGCTCGTTCCTTCAAACACTTGAACGAGACACCTGTCCTCGGAAACTTCGAGAACGCGACCACGACGCGGACGCCCTACCCCAATATCAATCTCAACTAACTCACCGTAAGTCACACCAGTAGTGTGACGCACCAGTATCAGCGGTCCAATTACATCTTCAATCGTTTTGTATTCCTTCATCACAAGAATCCTTTAATAACTACCTTTTCATTTTAACTCGCTGTCAACACCGCTCTCGCTCTCGACTTCCGACACTCCCTCCTCTTCTTTTTTCGTGAGCGCCGCAATCTCCTTAACTATCCTATCCGCGAGTCGGTCTATCTTGTCCTTCTCTTCTTCTGGGGTATATTTCGCACGCGCTATATCTACGAAGAACGGCTGTTCAAGTATTTGCCAAAGAGGAATACCACGAGCAAGCGCATCAGAAGCAGCATCATAAACTCTCAATATCAGGTCAAGAAGTTTCCCTTGTTTTGCAAGAGTAGTGTGGGTATCAACTGGGTCGAATGCGATTTGGTGGAGGAAATCTTCACGAATCATACGCGCCGCCTGCATAAGCAACTGGTCAGCACTCGAAAGCGAGTCCACACCGACAAGACGCACAATCTCCTCTAATTCAGCCTCGCGCTTGAGAATCGCCATTGCCCTACGCCTGTTCTCCGACCATCGTGGATGGATATTCGCATCAGCATACTTGCCGATTACATCTCCGTAAAGCGAGTAACTTATAAGCCAATTTATCGCAGGGAAGTGGCGCTGGAAGGCGAGTTTGTCATCAAGTCCCCAGAAGACTTTTGTGACCCGCAAAGTGCTTTGAACGACAGGTTCAGAAAAATCGCCGCCCGGAGGGGATACCGAGCCAATTACGGAAAGACTACCCCTTGGTTCTCCTTTCCCAAGGAGAATAGCACTCCCGCCCCGTTCGTAAAATATCGCCAGACGGGAAGCAAGATAAGCAGGATAGCCCTCTTCGCCGGGCATCTCTTCAAGCCGTCCGCTTATCTCGCGCATTGCTTCCGCCCACCGTGATGTCGAATCCGCCATTAAAGCGACATCATAGCCCATATCGCGGAAATACTCGGCAATCGTGATACCGACGAACACAGAAGCCTCTCTTGCCGCAACAGGCATATTCGAAGTGTTCCCGATAAGCACAGTTCTCTCCATTAGTGGGCGACCGCTTTTGGGGTCTGTGAGTTCAGGGAACTCAAGGAGAACATCAGCCATTTCGTTGCCTCTCTCACCGCAACCGACAAAAACGATGATGTTTGCGTCAGCCCATTTGGCGAGTTGATGTTGAACAACCGTTTTTCCGCTCCCAAACGGACCTGGTATGCAAGCCGCTCCGCCTTTTGCAATAGGGAAAAACATATCAATCACCCTCTGTCCTGTCGTAAGCGGCTCAGAAGGAGCGAGCCTTCGGACCACTGGACGCGCATTGCGCACAGGCCATCTCTGGAATAGGTAAAGTGGAACATCACCGTCCGATGTGGTGAGAGTTCCTATCTCTTCTTCAACAGTGAATTCACCTGACTTGATTGCCTTAATCTTGCCTGACTGCGTCGGTGGCATAAGGATTTTATGGACTACAAGAGGCGTTTCCTGAACAGTGCCGAGAATGTCGCCGCCAGAAACGGAATCGCCGACCTTCACCTTTGGCTCAAACTTCCATTTTTTCTTTCTATCAAGCGCAGGCGCGTCTGCCCCGCGTACGATGAAATCTCCGAATTGCACGCGCAAGACATCCAACGGGCGCTGGATTCCATCATAAATAGACCCTATCAGTCCTGGACCGAGTTCAACGGACAGAGGATTGTATGTTCTTAACACAGGCTCGCCCGGACCGATGCCTTCCGTCTCTTCGTAAACTTGAATGAAATACCTGTCGCCGCGAATTTCTATAATCTCGCCGAACAGTTTGAGTCTGCCTACGCGGACAACCTCAAACATCTTCGCTCCGACGAGCCCCTTCGCTACTACCAAAGGACCGCTAACCTTTGTTATTACTCCTTGTGTCTCAACTCCACTCATCGCTTCTCCTTTGTCATTCACTCTCCCAATTATAAGCAGCCACCTCTTTCTGCCCTATGCCCACAAATCGCTTGCTCTTCATCTATTCTCAACCGATTCTTGCTGTTGCTCCTTACTCTTTTCTCCTCTTATCCTCTTTTTCCCAATCAAATCAGCCCCAATAGCCCGCGCAAGTTGATACCTCATCTCTTCAAGTCCCGGCTCACTATCTCCAACAGCAAAGGGTAAGACGATAATCGTATTCTTCCCCTTCATTCTCTCTTCTTCAACAGCCTTTTTTCCGAGCGCATAAGCGTCGGGTGTAAGAAACGCAAGGAAAGGTTCTTCTTCCGCCTTCAACTCATTCCATACCCTATAAAACTCTTCAGCGGTCGAGACAGGCTTAAGCACTATCCCTACTGCCCCGAAGGGAAAAATCGTCTCTCTAACGCCGAGAACAAACACCTTAGACAAATTCGCACCTCAACTTATCAACAATCATATCAGCAGGCAATCCGCCAAGGACTCCGCTTACGCAGAGTCTCAAATTCTTGTTCTGGATATTGATTGCCCAGAGATAATTGAATATCTTTTCGGGTCCGAACGCATAGTGCTTCGTCCGCAAAAGTCGTTCGGTCACGGCATCGTCAGCAATGCGTTCAAGAAACTCCGGGCTTCTTGTCCTTTCCTCATCCGAATCTAATCCGAAAACGCGAAGAAGCGGAACTCCGAACTTGTCGTTAAGAGTAGAAAAACGGTCCTTCCAGTTAGATGGTAACGCCGAAGAAATCGGCGCAACAGAGATAGAATCGAGAATCTCCTCGCTCGTCGCACCCGACTCAAGTGCCCTCTCAACAAGAGACACAAGCCTATAGCGCGCATAAGACCGAACAGCATCCGCTATTGTACCCTGTGGCAGCGCATCTGCCCATCCAAGCGAAATAGCACTCAAACAAAGTACATCAATGAATAAAGAAAATTCTCTTCGCGTAACCGCCCCTGTCGCTACCTTCGCAAGATACGCAGAACAGTCTTCGCCAAACGAATCTCGGAAGTTTCCAGGCACCTTCAAACAGAACCGTTCAACAACTTGGGCTATCTCTTTCCACCGCGCAGGAACAAGACTCAAAATCTCTTCTCTCATCTTTCGAACTTCTTCAGGAAAAACAAAGAAATCAACAACGGTTCTGTCAGGGGCCAACTGTCGCAAACCGTTCACTTCATTCGCAAAGAAATCCTCCACGCGAGCGCTGAGGAATCTCACATCCTTGCTCGATGAAATAAACTGCCTGTAACGGCTTTTTGAAAGTCGCGAATATATGTCCTCTATATTTGCGCATCGCAGAATATCAAGGAAAAAAGCCCGCGGAAGAAGTTCAATTTCAAAGACGCTTATCAGTCCGGAAAGGAAACACCATTCTTCTTGTCTCGTATGTTTAAGAGCAGTCACCATCGGTCGCATCCTTATTTCTTGCCAAAAAGTCTCTCCGCAATGGTTGAAATAACCTCCCCTTTCAATTCCGAGACTCTCGTCGCAAATGTGAGGTCAATCTCATACCCAGAGCCTCTTACACGCAATCCTGAGCGGATATTTGGGTCGCTACTCGGTCCTGTAAACTTTCCTGCATCACCGCGAAAACGGTTCGCCTCCTCCACAAGTGCCTTACCAAACCTCGCCGCATCATTAGGAGGCATCAAAACTTCACCCGAAACATCCGACGGAAGCGATTTAAGACTTTTCAAAAGCAAATCTTTCTTCTCATTCAGAGGCAGGTTCTCTAACATCTCTAAGGCGATGGAAAAAACTTTATCGATAACACTGTTCTTCGCTGCGAGGATTTCCAATTTCACCTCCTGCCTCAAATTCGTCAATTCAGCAGATATTTTGCCCTCAAGACGAGATTTCTCGCGTGCAACAGCGTTCTGAAACCGCTCCTCCTCTATTCGCCTCGCCTCGGCTAACTTCGCCTCACTCTCAGCCTGTGCTTTTTCAATAATCGCTTCCGCTTCTTTCCGAGCAGAAGAAAGAACCTCTTCCCTAATCGCCTCAAGACTCATAACCACAGTTCCACCTACTACTGCTTAAATGTTATATCTGGTTTGACAAAATCCATCTTCTCATTAGTAAGCCAGACTGTAAGCAGCACTGAGGCAAGTAAAGCCACAACAGCATAGGTCTCGACTAACGCAGGCAGAAGAATCGACCGTCCGCTCTCTTCTGGTTTCTTTGCGACAAGGTTGATAGCCGCAGCGGAGGTCTCCGCCTGGTAGATTGCACTTCTCCAAAGTACAATCCCGAGGCAAAGTCCGACGAAGAGTAGAATAATCCCTGTAACAGGCTTCACGGTAATGGAGCCAGCGATGAGTCCGCTCCGCAACGCGACCATAATCGCTCCGATGAAACCATAGAACCCCTGAGTTCCTGGCAGAGCCATAAGAACGAGCAGTCTACCAAAAAGTTCAGGTTTTTCCGAAAGGACTCCCGCAGATTGTGAAGCTGTAATTTTGATTCCACGAGCACTGCCAATACAGCCCAACAGGACTGCAAACACCGCACCTATCGCAGCCCAGCCAAGACCGGTTTCAAGAAAAGACGCTCTTAAAAAGTCTCCCACATTTGCTCCTCCTAATCCAAACACACCTTTCTAATCAAGACTTCAACTCCACTTTACTATTAACGAACCCGAATGGCGAAAACCTCATCCCTCCCGTCTCGTAGAACCTGCCGAAGAATTCAAGAAATATAAGCCTTGCGCTGTGGACGAAAGCACTCATAATAGACATAGCGAAATTAAAGATGTGTCCGAAAGCGACGACAAGGAACGCTGCAGGGAGCGCAAGAAAACGGATGGGAATCTGGTCAAGTGCGAGTTCCGCAATGATGTTAAACGCCATACCAACGATGCCTGTTGTGAGTGCAAGCGCAAGAAGGCGCGAGTATGAAAGCACATCACCGATAAACGAAGCCGTCCCGTAAGTCCCCAAGATTCCATAGAGACTCACTAATCCGTTAATCGCCTTGCCTAATAAACCTTTTTCTTTCCTACCTTGTGTAAGAACAAGCGAAACCGCCCCCACGATGGTCATTACTATTCCGACTCTTATTACATAGTCCGACGCTCCAACGCCGAGCGCGACCCCGATGAGACTGAAGCCAACAAGGTAGACAATCCAAGTAAGACCATCACAAAGAGCGTCAATCAGGCGACCCATAATAACATCGCGCAAAAATCGCATAACTATCCCGTAGAGTTGGTTAATGACGCCAATTCCAAGAGCCATACCGAGCGCTACGAGAGGAAACTTAAGAGGGTCGAATGTATATGTTCTGAACTTACGAAGCACCGAAACAACCGAGCCGAGTCCGATTATGTCAAGGAACTTCCTGTCAACAAAGTCACTCGCAATACTACCCGTTAGCGCACCAAATACCATAGTACTTATGCCTGCGTAGAGAAAGAGTCGGAAGAACGCTTTAAGCCCAACTAATTTCTTATATCTCCGCTCCAAAAGATAAGCGAGGACTACGAGCATCGCACCGTAGACAACATCTCCGAAGCAGATTCCGAAGAAAACGAGGAAAGTGAAGGTGATAAAGGCGGTCGGGTCGAATGTCCAGTAGTTGGGAAGTCCAAACATATTGATAAGAAGTTGCATCGGCTTAAGAAGAGGGTTCAGTTTGATGAAAACAGGGACATCTTCACCTGGCACAGGGTCGCTGATGTCAACACCAACGGAAGGAAACTCCTTTTTCAGACGAGAAAGAAAATTTTCCACACGGCTTTTTCTAATATAGCCACGACAAGCAAGAATCCGTTTTGAAGACAGGAAAAGCCGCGTAAGTTCAGCCCGCCTCAATTCCGACTCGTAATAGGCTATCGCAATATCTATCCTGTCTGCAAGTTCCATTTTCTCAACTATCCGTTTTACAATCTCCTCGCGTTCAGCGTTCAGTTCCAAAAGTCGCGCATTTATCCTCTTGATAGTCACCGAAGGTTCCACGGGAGTAGAAACGAGAGGCACCTCTTTCACAGAATAACGGGTAGTTATCTTTGAAATAATCTCTTCTCTTCGTTTTTGAGGGGAAGCGACCCAAAAGAGGACTTCGCTCTCGGTCTCCTGCGCTTTTTCAATCCCGCATAAAGATATAATCTCATCATCCTGCATTAGCACCTCAAAAACAGGCGTTCGCGCTCGGAACAGAGTTAATCCAACCCACTTCAACGCTTTCAATCTGATTGGTGCAACCGACAGCGTCGAAAATGGCAGAACGCTGTTCTTCTCTGCAATTAGACTCTTCTCTGCTTCCAGAACCCTTCCATATTCAGAGCGAAATTCCTCTATCATAGGAGAAACACTATCCGCGGTCGTCGTCTTTACAATCTCTTCCAGTTCATCACGCTCGATAACCTTCTTCGCCGAGAAAATTCCATCAAGAAAATTCTCCTTGGCAGGCACGAACTGACGCAGGAATTTGGACGCCTCCGTAAGAACATTAATCTCTCGTTCAATCGCTCTTAAATACTCCTCGCTTTCAACTTCGAGCGGACGAAATCTCTTCACCCATTCAGGAGAATCTACATTTCCATGAGATAAATGGATTTCTCCTTCTCTGTAAAGCCAGTCAAGAAGCCTTTGAGTATCCTTTACAAGAGCAAAAAGCGCTATTTTTTTCATCCGTTCAATCGCCATTTTTCTATATCCCACTTTAACGCAGAATCAAACCATCTACCCCGCCAGGATTTTAAGAACAATCTCTTTCGCACAACTCTCGAGCAACGCAGGAGGGATACTCGTAATCTGCTCCAATGTCTCTTTGCACATTTTATCAAGTGCTTCTTTTTCCTCCGCCACTCGCCTATTCACATCAGCATTTAACCTCGCTATTTCAGATGATATTCTCGCATCCGTTTCCTTACGCAACGCCTCGATGGATGCTGTCGTCTTATCGGAAATCTCTTTTTCTTTCGCTCTCGCATTCGCAATAATCTCATCCGCTTCTTTCTCTATTGAAAGAACCTTCTCTACGATAGTCTCCGCTTGCTCACTCTTCTGTTTCTCTTCTTCCTTCATTGCACCACCTCCACCTTGACAAGAGCAAACAAACCACAATCGCTAACTCTTACCGCGCTCCTGTCCAAGCAAGAAAACCATACTGAAGAAAATAAAGATATAAGAGGGCACATCAAAATCAATAAAAATCGTATTCGTTCGTACTCCAGAAATCTTCCTTATAGACTTCCGATAAGCATTGGGATGCGGTTTTTTCTTCTTGAAACTACTTGAAGAGAATGGCACAATAGATTAGGCAAAAGTTGGAGGAGTTTTTATGGGGCGTGACAGGACAGCGGACCTACTCGAAAAATATGGAATACCCGGAACCGACGCATTCGACTTACCTGATTCGCCGAAAAGGTTTCCTGACGGTGCGCATTATCGGATGGAAATCTCCGGAGTCGAGAGGGCATCGGTTCTCGAGACGATTGTTGAAGAAAGGAAGAGGCGTGGCGTTCCTGTTCATAAATTGATATGCACTGTTTGTGGAGCCACATTGCTTGATAAATCTGAACTGCGCGCTATGGCCCAAATCGGTGCGGAGGAGCGGATGGAGATGATTATGACACCGGGTCCGCGTCCTTCGTGGGAGACAGGTAGGATGGTAGCGACACCAAGTGGTGCTCTTTGCGGAATGCGCCTGCGCGGTTCTGAGCAACTCCGCCAATATATTGACGATATCCTTCGAATGATTGAGTTGGGCTTCCGCGGATTCTTGGTCTGGGATGAAGGTGCGCTCTATCTCTTGTCAAAAATGCGCAAAAAAGGTGATATCCCGAAGAATGTCAAGTTCAAAGTCTCGGTCTTTGCAGGACAGGCAAATCCAGCAGGTATCAAACTCTTGGAAGAATTGGGCGCAAACACGGCGAATCCTGCGGCTGATATTTCGCTTCCTGCGTTTGCGGCGATTCGGAAGGTCGTTGACATCCCACTCGATATACATACCTGCATCCTCGACGACTTCGGCGGGTTCTTCAGATTTTGGGAAGTGCCCGAATTCGCACGCTGTGTCTCACCCTGCTATTTCAAAATAGAGCAAGGCCCTTCTATGGGACTTTACAAGCCTTGGGTGGGAGACGGAGAACTGAAAAAGATTGCCTCTGATAGAGTCAAATACGCGGAGATAATGCACGAACTCGTCCAACGCAAGTATCCTGAACTCGTCCTTTCCGAACACGGAGTCAAAGACCTTGCTATCCCGCAACCATAAAAAACTATAGGGAGATAGTTTTTGAAAAAAATGTTTTTCCGCAAAACTATGAGTGGTTGTCAGGCGTCATAAGAGTATGATGAAAGTTGTTTATTCTTTCTGCTTGGCGCTGTTCGCGATAATAATAGTTTCAGGTTGTAGTGAAGAGCGGATAACTGCTAATGCTTCACAAAGCACGGCTTCGGATGTTACAGAGCAGGAAGAGACTGCGAAGCAGGATTCTTCATCTTTGCTTTACCGACTTTATACGCTTATAAACGAGCGCAGAAGAGATGTAGGGATTCCGCCGCTTCTGTGGAGTAGTGAACTTGCTGAACTCGCTTCCGCACAAGCACACGATATGTGCGAACGTGGTTATTTAAGCCACAAAAACCCCGAAGGAGAAGACCCAATTGCGAGAGCAATGAACGGACAGGCAGGCAGATTCGTTTGCGAACCTGTTGTTCCAATACCTTTTATCCTAATCGGCGAAAATATAGCAAGAGGGTTTGACTCGCCTGAAAGCGTCCTCACCGCATGGATGAACTCACCACTCCATAGAAATAATATACTCGGTTCTGAATATACTCACATTGGAATAGGCACTTGCGATACATCTGGATGGGACTATAAAGGTTGCGGAAAACACTGGGTCGTAATATTTGGTACAGAAACGCCTTAAGGAATTTTTGGGAATTTTGAAGTTGACTAACTCTATGCTTCGGGTTATAATTTACAATCAGGTGGTTACAAAACGGAAAAGAAAGGATAAATAAAATTATTTACATTTCTAATACAAAAGTAGATTGTTAATAGGTATCATTTATATTGTGGAGAAGAATGAAAAGGGAGATAAAAATAAAGGTCTTTTGTTAGGAGGCGGTTTTTATGAAGTGGGTTTTGTTGAGTGTAGCGTTTGTTGGCGCTGTGCTCGTGGTGCTTGGGTGCGGCGTTGACAGCGGTTCCCGTGTCGGGAAATGGACACAGAATCCATTCCAGACACCCGGGCTTCCTGGTCCTGGTGGTGGCGGTGGTCCTAACCCTGGTGGTGACCCTTCCAATGCGACTGCAGGTGAGCAAGAGGTGTTCAAACTGGTCAACGAAGAGCGCAAGAAGGCAGGTGTAAGTGCGCTCGCTTGGTCTGATGCGTTAAGGGATTTGGCAAGAGCACATTCGCACGATATGTGCGAGAGAAAGTTCTTCGACCATACAAACCCTGATGGTCTCGACCCGACAGGTCGTGCAAGAGCCGGTAAAGCAGGCACCCACACATTTACACCTTGCTGCCCTGACCCGTTTGCAGGCGTTGGTGAGAACATCGCATACGGTCAAAAAGATGCCGCATCGGTTATGAATGGCTGGATGAACTCCCCAGGTCACAGGGCAAATATTCTGAATGGAAACTATACACACATTGGTGTTGGCAACTGCAGCGCACCTGTCAGCGGTTGTTCAAAGAGCAACTGTGGAACGCACTGGACGCAGAACTTTGGTACTGCTCGTTCAGGTGGCGGTGGCGGTGGTGGTTGTCCACCAGGCAAAGGTTGAAGCGCTTGTGAGTAATCGTTCGAGTTACGAACGAAAAGTAAAAGAGGCTGCAAGTTAACTTGCAGCCTCTTTGTTTTACTGAATAAGGGCAGTCCGAATTGGTAAAGAGAATCGCCATTTTATCAGGCGCGGTTATAACTATGCTCTTCGTTCTGCTTGTCAGCAGAAGAGACGCAAAGGAACGGTATGAGTTCAATCTTCCAAAAGGAACGGAAGGGGTTGTTTTCCTCGAATTGCCGAAAAGATGTGAAGATGTTCGCTTCTTGGAGCCACCTCCTGATACGATAAAGAGCCTCTCTCTGGTTCGCATCGGGGAAGACCGCATATTGGCATTACTTATAGAGAAACCTCTCGCAGAAGAGACCTCTATTAAGATTAGTTTGACAGAAGGAAAGCCGAAAGAAGAGAAGAAGGAGCCTAAAGAAAGACTTTTTGATTATCTTATTTTGACGAGCGAGGATTTCGCAAGAGATGAGGTTCTGAAGCGCTTCGTCGGGCATAAAGAGAAGATGGGTTTGAGAGTTCGAGTTAAAACGGTCGAAGAGATAATAAGAAGCGCAGGAGATTCACAGTTACAGGTTGCAGACAGAATCAGAAAATATCTTATAGAGGAATGGATGAGGAGCCATTTTGTTTATCTGCTTATTATAGGGACAGGGGAGCCGTATCCTGATGTTGTTAACCTGCGCAGGTTCGGTCTTGATTTCGTATTCTATCCGAATTCGAAGAGCAGGTTCTATCTTGGCAGTTGTGTGAAAGAGCAGCCGAACACAGCGGTTCCTCTTAATAAGGCGACAATCGTTTTAAGTAGAGAAGATTTAAGAGCGGATGAAGACGGCAGGACTGCATTTTTATATCTAAACGGTGCGGAAGCAGGCGAAGCGGTGCTTCTTTTATATCGCGCAGAGAACGGAGTGTTAAAGTGCGTGAAGAAATTTGAGAGGTTCGGTTTTTCAGCAGGATTCAACAGTATGAGGATTGAAGGGTTTTCTGTAAAGCGTGGTGATGTTGCGGCGCTGTATGTTTTAAGCGGCTCGATTCTCGGTGTACCTGTTGAAGGGTTCGGTGCACACTGTATTGAAGGAGAAAGTGAAAACATCGTCTTATCCGATGCGAAACCGCTTAATCTTGTTCCTGCGTTTCAGGTAGAGTGTTTCAGAACACCCGAAGTGCGTGCAGGAACTATTCCGATGAAGATTCTTTATCCGCTCGGCACATATTCCGCTTTTGCGCGGGCGTATTTTCTTGATAGTCATTTTCACGACTGTCCGACGGATTATTATTATTCAGCACTTGAAGGAGAGTTCGACCGAGACGGAGACGGATATTCAGGCGAAGCATTAGGAATGGTTGCACATTTCGATGAGAAGACGGGTTTTTTCACAATCGAAAGCGGTGACGGTGCTTTGCCGCTTCCGAATGTCGCAGTCGGTAGGATACCGTTTGACCCTGCTTCGGAATACGAGAATGTAAAAAGCGTGCTTGAAAGGATAATCGGATTCGAGCCCGCGTCAGCGAACGAGACCCGTATCAACGCATTGGTTGCGGTTGAGGCGCTTGCGCCTGACACCAAATTCGAAAACTTACCACAACTGATTAAGAAGGAGATGCCAAGTATCAGCGGTTTAAGAAGCCTGTTCGCAGAGGAGCGTTATGGCGGCGAGTTAGCGGAGTATGCGGGCGGCTATGAAGCCGTAGTAAAATTGGATGAGATTAAAAAGAATCCTTTTGAAGCGGCTGACAGGCTTGTCTCTCTGTGGAGAGAAGCGAAGCCGCAGATTGCTCTTGTTTTAAGTCATGGCAATTGTGACAGGTTAGGCAATCTTTTGCCACTGCGGAGGCTGGATATTTCTGATGGAATCGAGGCTCCGTTTTTGAAGTATGTAGACGAGATTCCTGCCGATGCGAATACAGTGGTATTTTTATTAGGCTGTAATGCGGCACAGCCTGAGAGGTATTATTTGGGTTTCAGGCGTTCTGCAAAAGGTATAAGACACAACTGGGAGGAGAGAAAGATTGTAGCGGAGACTATTTTCAAGAGTGGAGTGATTGGAGTAGTTGCACCTACCCATTCTTCTTGGTTCACTCATAAATGGCAAACCTATTCAGATGGCGGAATGGTTACACTCCTTTTGATTGCAATTGATGAGTTTACGCAGGGGATACCGCTCGGGCTTGCGTTGCGGAATGCGCAGCAGAGATATGCTCAGTTGTTCGGCTGTGATTATACGGATGCGGCGAATATAGCAGGACTCGTTCTTTACGGAGACCCTTCTATCTCGCTTAAACGAGACAGTATTGCGATTCTTACAGATGAGTTGCCTGATGGCGTCGTGGGAGAGGTTTACAAGACGCGGTTTGAAGGTGTCGGAGGGACAAAAATATATCATTGGAAGTTGATAGATGGGGAACTTCCAAGAGGAGTTTCGCTTTCGGAAAGCGGCGAATTATCTGGGACTCCGAGCGAGGATGGAGAATTCGTATTCAAGGTTCGTATGAGCGATTCAGGACAGAGGAAGTGTGAGCGGAAGTTTTCCATAAGAATAGAGCTCAGAAAACCGATTATTGAGAAAGGTGAGGATGTTTCTGTTAATGTGGTGGAGGGTGCTTGCGCGTACGAGACTTCAAATGCGAAAATAAAGACGGCGCATTTGGTCAATCTCGATGCTGATTCGTGGAAACTGGACAGATTCTCGCTTGACGGTAGAGGACTGCGGTCAGATTCGGGATTCAGTGTGAGAGCGAGCGCCGAGTATATGCATCCGCTGCTTCTATTGTCGGATAACTGCGCGTTGAGTTTTAACTACGAGAGCGAGATGGAGAGAGGCGACAGTTTCGCGGTCTGCGAAGTCCAGATTGAGAGTGGAAAATGGGATGTTGTCTGGTTTACAACAGGAGACGGCAGAATCGTGGCGCCGAGCGAGCCTCTTATTCCACAAAAAATGACCACTGCCGTTCCGCTTAAGCGGTTCGCAGGCAGAGTAGTAAGAATCAGATTCAGATATGTGTCGAACGAGGAATATTCGACCAAACCGAAGAGGGGAATAAAAATTTCAGAGATAACGGTAAGAGGGGTTTTAAGCGAATTGCGGTTTGAGCGCTCGTGTTTTACTGAAACTCCGCCGAAGATTGAGAGTTCAACGGAAAGCAACTATATCGTTGCGGTTGACGCACACGGAAAAAAATTTTCTTCACAGGCGCTCGGTTTCATTATGAGAAAAGAAACGAAATAGAAACAGGGGGATTTTTTTCATTTTCTATGGGGTATATGGTATAGAAGAAGCATTCTTCTCTGGTTCCGTTCGACTTCAAGATAGAAATACTCTTCATTTTTGATTTCGTTGAAAAGTTTCTCTCCTTCTTCGAGATTCGAGGGTAAGAATCCGCAAATAGAGACTATAATATCTTCTTCTTGAAGTCCAACGAGAGTGCGTAGCGGAGAGTCTTCGGACAGTTCGACAATCTGGATTCCGACGACTTTGTCATTATCGTCTGTTAGAAAGACTGCGGAATCTTTTTTAACGAGTTGGACTACTTCACCCCAACTGCTGTATTTATCGAGAATTTTTCTGTCCGCAAACGAGTATGCTTCTCTAACCGCTTCAGGATATTGTTTCTTAACCTCCTCGTATTTTGTGCGAATCACAGACGCCATAGGAGTCGTCGAATCATCAGCAGAACCGCCTCCTGCACGAGAGCGTTCCTCTATTTTACGCAGATACTCCGCCCAATCTTCTTCTTGCTCTCTTACTTCTACTTTTTTGTGTTCAATCTCGCTTAATACGATTGTGCTCGGTTTGAACAACATCGCAACTACGACAACAAGCAAAATAACAAGAACGCCAAAAACCCAAACGATTTTTTCAAAACTGCCAAGCATACCAGACACCTCCCGCCTTTATAATACTTGAAAATCAGGATTCTCGTTCAAAAAGGTGCCGCTTTTTGTGGAAAAATGAGCCATCCCTTTTTAACTAAATCGTTTTAACAAATTGACGATTTTACTCGTCCATTTTAATGGAGGGATATTTTAGTCGGAGAGAAGTTATGCATAAGAGAAGCATAGTCTTAATAATACTGGTTATGTCCCTGATTTTTTCGACAGGCTGTGGGAGTGCTATAATCGGCGCGCTGTTAGCACTTCAGCCGAAGGCGGCGAAAAAGCGTACTCCGTCTCCGCAAGATGGACCTCCAACGGTATATATCTTGCCGATATCAGGAGTCCAGAACGGAGATGTTACTGTGACTTACATTCTAATAGACCAAGGAGGAGATAGGGCAAACATAACAATAGAGTTCTCCCAGGATAAAGGACAGACTTATAATTCGACAACTGAATCCTCGTCAGGTTACAGTGAAGGTGCGGAAAATCTTTCGACATCGCCAAGCGGTGTGCCTCACATTTTCATTTGGGATTCGAAAGCACCTGGGAATATGGACGGTGTCGTAAGCAACGATGTAAGAATACGAATAACACCGCAAGACCACGATGGCAAAGGCACACCTGTTGAGATAAGCATAAGTCTTGATAACAACGACCCGCCGAAAGTGTCAGAGATAAATGTGCCGAATCCTGCAAACGGTGCAGTGGTGATTTCCTACACTCTAACGGATACAGAAAGCGACACTTGTTCTATTACAGTTCAGTATTCAACGGACGGCGGAGTAAACTATCAAACGGCGACGGAAGGAACAGGAGGTGATGGACAGACAGGACTTGCCTCTTCGGATACAGGAATAGCGCACACTTTCGTATGGGATTCTTTTGTGGATTTAGGATATGCTCGGTATACAAATGTGAAGATAAAGATAACACCTGCGGATGTGAAATCAGGCGTGGCAGGCGAGTCGGAAGTATTTGAGGTGAACAACAACGAGGCGCCGATAGCACAAGTGAACACACCGACAACAGAGCAGAGCGGAAATGTTTTTCTTACTTATAAACTGTTCGATTCCAACTCAGATGCGGTAAACATTCAGGTTGAATGGTGGGACCCGTTTGACGCAAATCCGCAATGGAAGCCAGCGACAGAAGTCACAGGCGCACCGAGCGAAGGAGTGACGAATCTTTCATCTTCTCCTGGTGGCACCTCGCATATTTTTGTTTGGAACTCTCTTGCCGATATGGGAGTGAAATATTCTAATCAGATAAGAATAAGAATCAAACCGAGCGATGTGCTGAATGAAGGGACTTGGGCTGAAAGTGGTGGTTTTGCGGTCTCAAACAACGATGCACCGCTTATCACATTCGTTCAAACGCCATCAGGGGTGCAGGTTTCGAATGTGCTGATAACTTACTATCTCGCCGATACAGAGTCCGACAATTGCAGCATAAAAGTCTTTTATTCTGATGATGGCGGTCTTACTTGGAAGCCTGCGAGTGAGGTCGCAGGCGGAGGCAGCGGAGACGGCACAACGAATTTGGCTTCCGCACCAGCGCCAGGTGTAGAACATAAGTTTGACTGGGACGCACAAAAGGATTTGGCGGGAAAATACGAGACGGATGTGAAAGTCAGAGTAGTGGCGAATGATGGCTACCGTGACGGACCTGCGGGTACGACGAATATATTTACAGTTGATGGAACTACTCCGCCGCAGGTATCAAACATCGTTACGCCGTCAGGAACGGTCTCGGGCAATGTCGCGCTCGATTATACTCTCACGGATGCGGAAAGCCAGCAGTGTTCTATCGTCGTTGAATACACGAGGGACATGAATAACTGGTATGCGGCAAGGAAAGGAACTGGCGGAGACCCATTGACAGGGCTTTCTTCCTCGCCTTCCGGAGTGGTTCACACATTCATCTGGGATACTCTTGCAGACAATGTGGGGACATCAGGGACAGAAACTGTGTGGATACGGTTCACTGTCAGCGATACGAAGACAGGGAATACCGAGACATCGGGCAGTTTTAATGTGAACAATATGACAGGCGCGCCTTGGGTTGAGGTAACCACACCGACAGGGGAACAGTCTGGTGCAGCGGTCATCATAAACTACAAACTTTACGACCCGAACGACCCGACTTGCAGTATCGAAGTCGAATTTTGGGACCCGTTTGTTTCGCTTTGGAAGCCTGCGACTATGGGAGCAGGGGGTGATGGAACGAGCAATCTCAGTGCGTCACCAAGTGGAACATTACACGGATATTCCTGGAATTCTGTCGCTGACCTTGGAAACAAATACACAACGCAAGCGAGAATAAGAATTAGACCTTATGACGGAACCACTTACGGGAGTTGGGTACCTACTGATGCTTTTGTGGTGGCGAACAATGCAGCGCCGAGTGTTACAATCGTCACTCCTTCAGGTCCTCAAAGAGGCGATGTTACCATCAGTTATAAACTCTTTGACAACGAAAGTGACTCTTGTAGTATAATGGTAGAATATTCGGATGATGGCGGAGCGACATACAAACCTGCCACAAAAGGACCGGGAGGTGATGGCGTTACAGGACTTACTTCTTCGCCGTCTGGAACATCTCACACTTATGTCTGGGATTCGATTGCGGACATAGGTGGGACTTCGCAGGATGACATCCGCATTCGTATCACACCGAACGATGGATACAGAAACGGCACACCTGCCGCAACGGACAACTTCACGGTCAGTAATGTAAGCAATGTCACCTGGAACGGCAATGTTGACGACAAATGGGATACGGCAGGCAACTGGGATGGAGGGATTCCAACTCCTGCGAGTAATGTGACGATTCCATCAGATCGTCCTCGCTATCCAACACTCATCCATTCTGCAACTATTCTATCCTTGACCGTAGCAAGTGGTGCGAATCTTACATTAAAAGGTGACTTCACCTTCTCCGTTTCTAATGATGTGACAATCGGCGGAACTCTTATTATGGACAGCAACTGGACCCAAACTGTGCTTTCGGTAGGTGGAAACCTTACCCTTTTGACTTCAGCAAAGATTACGGCAAAAGGGAAGGGCTGGCCTTCAGGCGTAGGACTTGGACCTGGCGAGGATGGAGATGACAGTGGTGGCGGTGGTGGCGGGCATGGCGGTTATGGAGGTTATGGAAGCAGTTGGAGTTCGGTAGGGGTTCCTTATGATTCTGTTACACAGCCTTCTTTGGCGGGTAGCGGGGGTGGTAGCGGGAACAACGGTGCATCGCCAGGAGGAAACGGCGGCGGTGCTATTAAAATCGTCGTAAAAGGGACATTTTCTCTCGGCACAGGAAGCTCTGTCTCCGCCAACGGGAGTGACGGGGTCAACGGCGGTGGTGGCGGCGCTGGTGGTTCAATCTGGGTTGACTGTAATGTGCTAACAGGAAGCGGAGTATTCGAGGCAAAAGGAGGAAACGCATCAGGCTCTCCACAAGGCGGTGGTGGTGGCGGCGGAAAAATCGCCATATACTACAACGATAGAACAGGTTATTCGTCAACCCTATCTTGTAGTGTTGCCGGCGGTAGCGGTTACTCCAATGTCTCCTATATGTATGGAAGTCTAATCTTCGTGAATAAGAACGGAACGGACAACAATCCGAGTGATGACGACCTATATATACATCACAACACACATCTAAACGAGATTGATTATAGTTTCCGTGATGTGAACATAGCGACTGGGGTTCAGGTCTGTTTCGACTCTTACAGCGCGGATAGAAGTGGTTGTCCGCAGCTCACTCTAAAAGCGACGGGAAATATGACGGTAAGTTCAGGTGCGACTTTGACAGCCAACGGATTAGGTTATCCTGGTAGTGAAGGACCAGGGGCTGGCGGAGATGACCCTCAAGGGACAGGAACAGGCGGGCACGGTGGAGGACACGGGGGTTACGGCGGTAGAGGAGATGGAAATACAGGGAATCCACTTGGTGCTCCTTATGGTGATTTTCTTAAGCCGACGACTTCGGGCTCAGGGGGCGGTCACGGAGACGG
>Ga0207433_10000865_pt1 | contig 67738 bp, 42 predicted proteins | sample YelNatPaOPGAMG01_FD_187559 | JGI IMG/M metagenome (GOLD analysis project Ga0207433, IMG submission 187559) | Hot spring thermophilic microbial communities from Obsidian Pool, Yellowstone National Park, USA - OP-RAMG-01 (SPAdes) (version 3) | ecosystem: Environmental > Aquatic > Thermal springs...
TACGAAAAAAGAAACCTCGGGGCCAAAGTGGATTACGAAATTGTTGTGCCTGAAGGTATTGCCCTGGAAATCGTCAAAACGATAAACGGCCGGGTAATAGTCTCTGGTAGGTTCGACCGGGCTGAGCTTAAAACCACCAACGGGCACATCGAAGCCCGGGGCGAATTTGGCTGGCTGGAAGCTTCGACCACCAATGGCAGCTTAGAAGTGGCTCAGGTTAAAGGTAGAATCAACCTGCGCACTACTAATGGCAGTATCAAAGCCGACCTGAATGAGCTTACGTCTGATTTCAGTGCCCGCACTACTAACGGCAGCATCCGGATTGCTCTTAGTCAATCTCCCAATGCCTACCTGACTGCCCGCACGGTCAACGGCAGCATCCGGATTGAATATCCGCTGACAGTTGAAGGGCAGATTTCTCGGAGAAGAGTTGAGGGGCGCCTGGGCAACGGTCAGGGACCTCGGGTTGATCTTCAAACCACCAATGGCTCCATCAGCCTGTTGAAGTTTTAATAAATTGGAAGATTCAATTAGCGGGCTAATTCATTTAAAGTCTGATGGAGTTTCTGAACGATGGCCGGGGCAGGCATTTCACTATAAAGAATTTTGGCCGGAGCGAGGCTCTTTCCATAAAAAGCGGCGTTAGCTTCCTTATCGGCATGAAGAGTCCCGCCTTTAATGGCCACGCCGGCAAATAATCCCTTGCTTTTGGAATAGGAATAAATTTCCGCTTCCATCTGGATATCAGTACTGGCTTCAGCACTTCGGCCAACAGGGCCGGCAGAAACACTCATGTCAGCTCCGAGGGTAATTTTATTAGAGGCGATGTTTTCTACCCCCTGGCGATTTTTGAAAACCAGAACTATGTCTGCTTTCTGAACGCCAATCTGCCAGCCAAAGCTTCCGCCGATTAATTGAATGAAAACGGGATTGCTCCAGTGGCCATCCTCTTTTTTAATCAGAATAATTCCCCGGCCATATTGCCCGCCAATTCCCCAGGCTGCTTTGACCACACCGGGAATAATTGCCAATCCCTGAGCTTTTTGCAGCAGTTTAGCCGGAATGCCCTCATCTTTAAGGCTGGCTAAATCCCTGATAACTTCAATGGCTTTTTCTATCCTTTCTTCGCCCGGCCGGGAACCCGGCTCATCAGATAGGGCAAAATTTACCAGCAAGGGTAAAATTGAAATAAGTAAAAAATAACTAATACCATGTCTCCAAATCTGTCTTGTTGATTTCATCTTTTTCCTCTCTCTCTAAGGCAACTAAATTTTAATCTTATTCCTGAGAGAGAGCAATATGAAAGGGGCAGATTAGTTTAGAGTTTATGAACTTTGAACCAAGTAAATTAACAGCTAAATTAGAAGGGGAGCCTGACCCAGGCTAAGAATTTTATCTTGACTGAGGACGGTATAAAATTGTAAAAAAGTGATAAATAATAAGATGAATAATAAACATCAGGAGGGAAAAATGAGCCTGAAGGAAAAAATCAACCGGAGGACTTTTTTAAGCACTTCAGCCGGGGCTGTGGCTGGAGTTCTGACTTCGGGTAAAAAAGTCTTTGGGCTGCAGCCGGCCGAAAGCAAGAAGGAGCCAAAATCCCTTATTCAGAGAACCCTGGGCAAAACTGGCTATAAGATTCCTGTTGTCGGTATGGGAGTGATGAATGCAGATAATCCCGAACTGGTTTACCGGGCTTACGAGCTGGGGATTCGCCACTTTGATACCGCTGCCAATTATCAGCGCGGCCGAAATGAGGAAATGGTGGGAAGAGTAATCGAAGAGCTTAAAGTTAGAGATAAGGTGGTCATTGCCACCAAAATCTTCATCCCACCTCAGCAGCGAAATCAGCTTTCCGCCGAAAAAATTAAAGAAATTCACCTCAAAACAATCGATGACTGCCTGGCACGCCTGAGAACTAATTATGTAGATATTTTATATAGCCATAACGTCTCCGAGGTGGACTGGGTAAAAAATCCAGCTCTGATTGAAGCTCTTCAGGAAATCAAGGCTCAGAAAAAAGTCAGATTTATTGGCCTCAGTACCCATCAGAACATGAATGAGGTGATAAAAGCAGCAATGGAGATGAAAGCCTATGAAGTTATCCTGGCCAGTTTCAACTACTCGCTCTATGATTATTCTGAATACCTGGCCACTTTGAAAAAGGCACATAGCCAGGGAATCGGACTGGTAGCTATGAAAACCCAATGCCAGCAACCCTGGTATAAAGAAAATAATCCACCTGAAATTAAAAAATTTTACGAGGGAAAACTCTTGAATACTGCTTTGCTCAAATGGGTTCTGAGCCATGAATTCATCACCTGTGCAGTACCTGGATTTACCACCTTTGATCAGCTGAACGAAGATATCACAGTAGCTCATAATCTGGAATATACTACGGAAGAAAAGAAATTTCTGGAGGACCGTTTGGTAAAAACTCAGCTATCTGCTGTCTGCCGGTTGTGCGGCGAATGTGTTTCGAGCTGTCCACGAGGTGTCGATATTCCCAATGTGCTTCGGGCTCATATGTATGCCACCGCCTATGGCAATCTTTATGAAGCCCGGGAAACGCTTGATAGCCTAAATCCTGAGAGGTCAATTCAAGCCTGCCTTGATTGTCAGAGTTGCCTGGCTCGTTGTGTCCGGGGAGTGAACATCAGACGTCGGGTAGAAGAGCTTAAGGTCCTTTTTGCCTGAAAAAAATAAAACCTGTTGGCCTTTTGCTCGGACGATTAAGGAGAAGAAATGGTTCATAAATTGAATAAAATCAGGTTGGGCCGATTCAGCCTCCGTTTTCGGTTTTTTTTGATGGCGATTGCTGCGGCTTTTTTTATTTCTACGGCCTGCAGTCAGGCAGTCAGTCAGCAGATCGGGCGGGAGTTTGTTCCTAAGGATAAGGCTGCACAATCTTCTGTTTCTTTGAGTAAGGTGGTTATGGGCTATTATCCGGGCTGGAAAAAATCTGAATTTTCTTTCGCCTTGATTGATTTTAAAAACCTGACTCATCTTGCCCATGCTTTTACCCGTCCTGACAGTGATGGTAACCTGGTGGTTGATCCAGATTATGTTTATCCCGAGCTGGTTGCTGCAGCTCACAGCAATGGAGTCAAAGTGATAATGAGCATTGGCGGCTGGGGAAATTGTGACGGATTTGCCCCGACTGCGGCTTCACCGGAAAAACGAAGCCGCTTTATTAGTCAGGTCCTGAATTTCTGCCTTCAGAATGGTTATGATGGAGTTGACCTTGACTGGGAATTTGTTTCCAATGAAGAGCAGAGAGAAAATTTCTCGGCCCTGGTTAAAGAACTTTCAGCCGTCTTAAAATCCCAGGCTCCTCCACTTCTTCTGACTATGGCTGCTCCTGCCGGTTCCTACTGGGGGCGCTGGATTAATTATGAAGAGCTCCATCCTTATTTTGATTATATCAGTTTTATGACCTACGATTTTCATGGGCCCTGGACAGATCACGCCGGTCACAACTCTCCTCTTTATACCTGTCACAATGATCCCTGCGGCTCGATGGATGAGAGCTTTACTTATGCTGTAATCCGGGAGGTTCCCGCCAGTAAACTCTTGCTGGGAATTCCTTTTTATGGTCGTTCTTTTGACACCGATGCACTTTATAAAAAAGCAACTAAAAGCGATTACTATAATTATTCTGATATTAAAAAGCTATTGGCTTCGGGTTGGAAGTATAACTGGGATTTTTGCAGTCAGGTTCCTTATCTTTTGAGTCCAGATAGAAAAACCTTGATTTCTTTTGACGATATCAGGTCAGTTTTTAGAAAATGCCGTTATGTAGCCGAGAAAGGTGCGGCCGGGGTGATTATCTGGGAAATTACTGCCGATAGATATAACGGGAAGTCAGAGTTGCTCCAAACTGTCGGGCAGACTTTTAAAATCCGGATTAAAAAATAAAAAATATGGGCCGGAAATTGAGACAATTTTTTAGCAGGCTCAAGCCATTGATGACGGTGGGAAATCGAGAAAACCGGGCTGGAAATAAAATTTCCTCGGGTAAAAATAAATATAAAGGCTGCTGATTCAAGAAAAAATAAAGTATAAAAATAAAATTTCTTTGGGCTAAAGTTAATTAGTTCTAAAAATTGCCGGAGCAAAGTTACTGAAGCCAGTCTCCAGTTTAGCCCGGAGGGGATGAGTACTTGCAGAAAGTCAGGAATCAGGAAAGGAGGAAGTCTATGAGACAAAAATTACTGAGGATTCATCTCCTGATTTTATTTTTTTTATTACTTGGTTCAGGGATTTTTCCTTTAAAGCTGCTTTCTGCCTCGTCTGAAGCTACGAAATCTTTTTCCCATGGGTCGACTGACTTTTTCCCGGTTTCAGTCTGGTACACCGGTGGCAAGGTTAGAGCTCCAATGATTGAAGCGGTGACTGAAAAATCAGCGGCTGAATGGCGGGCTGATCTGAAGCAGATTAAAGAGCTGGGATTTAACACCGTTCGCTGCTGGATTGAATGGGCTTATTGTGAAAAAGAAGAAGGGAAGTATGACTTTTCTGCCCTGAAGCTTTTGACCGACCTGGCCGGAGAAGTCGGCCTTAAAGTTATCTGCCAGGTTTATATTGATTCAGCGCCCGACTGGGTTGGCCAGAAATATCCGGATTCAGCTTTTGTGGCTTCCAATGATCTCAAGATTCACTCGCAATCAGCTCCAGGTTTTTGTTTTGACCATCGCCGAGTCAGGGAGAAAATCCTCAATTTTTTTAGCGAAGCAGCTAAAGCGGTCAAAGGCAAGCCCGCTTTTTATGGTTGGGACCTGTGGAGTGAACCCCACATTATCAACTGGGCAGAAGTTTACCAGATAGGGGACCTGAAATATATTCAATTTTGCTACTGTCCTTCAAGTCAGGCCAGATTCCGGGACTGGCTCAGAGGGAAGTATCAAAAAATTGAAAATCTGAATCAGGCCTGGCATCGGACTTTTAAATCTTTTGATGAGGTTGAACCACCGCGCTTTGGCACCATTCTGACTTACACCGATTATATTGACTGGCAGGAATATATTTCGGACAAGCTGGCTGAAGACCTGGCCCTGAAGGCTCAGGCGATAAAGAAAATTTTGCCGGAATCGGTGGTCACCAGTCATTCAGCCGTACCCGGACTTTTCAGCCTGCCTTCCTGGGATGGGACACCTGATGACCGCAAAATGAATGATTCCGTTGATTACTATGGAGTATCTATCTATCCGAAACATGCCGGAGCGGTGCGACCCTGGTCACCTTTTTTCCTGGCGGCTGGACTGGATTTTGTTCGCTCCATGGCCTGGATAAATAAAGGCTTTTATGTAGGTGAGCTTCAGGCCGGCTATGGAGTCTTTGGAATGAAAGTCAGCGTTCCGGTTACAGCCGAAGACCTCCGCCGCTGGTTGTGGAGTATGGTAGCCTATGGTGCCAGAGCGGTTAACATCTATGCTTATTATCCGATGAGTTCCGGTTATGAGGCTGGAGGTTATGGCCTGGTGGAGCTTGATGGAAAAATCACACCAAGAGCCAAGGAAGCCGGTCGGATTGCCAAGGTCATTAATAAAAATATGGAGCTTTTTCTTCAAGCTCAGCCATCCCGAGCTGAAATTGCCATCCTTTATAATCCACTCTCTCATATGGTTGGTGGCCAGCAAACTTTTACCGCTGAAGGTCAGCCCGTTGGCTACAATAATCTAAGCGAATCTCTTCAGGGCTGGCATCGAGCTTTTTATGAACGAGGAATCAAGGTTGATTTTCTTCATGTCCGTGACCTGAAGGAAAGAGCCAGAAATTATAAGCTGATTATAGCTCCTTATCCGGTGATGATTTCCAATCCGTTTGTTCAGGAGCTGATAAAGTTTGTAGAAGAAGGAGGGACCTTAGTGACTGAAGCCCGTTGTGGCTGGATAGATGAGAAAGGTTTTTCTTATCCAGTAATTCCTGGCGGTGGTCTGGATAAAGTTTTCGGCTGCCGGGAAGCCCGATTGCTGCCCATTCAGAAAACCGGGAAGATGGTTATCAGCCGGAGTCATCCAGCTTTGCCCTGGTTGAAACCGGGGAATGCGCTTGATAGCCTCTTTTTTGGAGAATCTTTTGAAATTGAAAATAATAAAGCTCAGGTCCTGGCCAAAGGTGAGGATGGCCAGCCAATGATAGTCCTGGCTCCCTTTGGAAAAGGACAGGCGATGATTGTTGGCTCTTTTGTTGGTTCTGCTTACCATCATTTCAGAAATGTCAATAATGGCAAATTTATGGCTGGGCTGGCTGACTGGTTAGGAATAAAATCGGCAGCCGAAGTGAAAACACTTCCGGAAGAAGCTCTGGTTGAATTGAGGTGGCTTGAAGGTCCGGATTACTGGATTCTTTTTGCTTTTAACCAGGGGGAACGGGAAGCCAGAAGCGAGGTTTCTTTAAGTTTGCCCTGGCCAAAAGTGGAGATAAAAAATTTAGAGACGGAAGAAAAAGTTGCTTTTGGGATGGACGGGAACAAAGTCAGCTTGAATCTAAAACTCGAGCCTCAGAATGTCTGGGTTTTTCTGATTAAGAAGAGTTAAGAGGAAAATTTAATGTCAGAGAAGATTTTAAAAAAAAGTCAGTCGAAAATTTTAAATAAAAGTAATCAGAGCTATATCGGGGCGATTGATGTTGGCGGAACAAAAATGGCTTCGGCTCTTTTTACCGGAGACGGCCGACTGGCCTTCCGCTCTCGTTTTATGATTCATCAGGCCGGTGGTCAGGAAGCCATAGAACAAATCATTTCGCTTTATTTCCAGCTTGAAGGTGAAGCCAGGAAGAGAGGACGGGATCTGAGAGCTTTAGGGCTTTGTGTTCCGGGAGTAGTTAAGCCCGGGAGCGGGTTGGTCTGGGCTCCAAACATTAAGGGCTGGAAAAATTTACCGCTGGTTAAAATTCTGGAAAAAGAAATCTCGAGGCCATTTTCAATCATATCCGACCGAACTGCTTATGTTCTGGGTGAGGTCTGGAAAGGTGCAGCTCGCGGCCAAAGGAATGTAATTTACTTAGCTGTAGGCACCGGAATTGGGGCCGGTATTATGGCTGAGGGGCAGGTCATCCATGGTGAAAATGATCTGGCCGGGGCTGTTGGCTGGATGGCCTTGAGTCGGGAGTTTAAAGAAGAGTACCTCAAGCTGGGCTGTTTTGAGTCGGAAGCTTCCGGTGGAGCCTTTGCCAGGAAAGCTCAGACTTTAATCGAAAATCATCCTGAGATTTTTGTTGAGAAAAATATCTCTGGTAGAAAATCTGAAAAAAGTGCTGTGGAAAGAGTCGGTGAAGAAGCCAGGAGGGGCCAGCCCGTGGCTTTAAAGTTGATTGAAGAAATTCAGGATTATTTAGCCATGGGGGTGGCTAACTTGGTCAGCATTTTTAATCCGGAAGTGGTGGTGCTGGGAGGTGGACTTTTTCAATCGCCTGATCTTTTCTTTGAGCCGATTAAAAAGAAGTTCAAGCTCTGGGCTCAGCCCTTAGCTTCAAAAAAGGTGAAGATTGTCCTGTCGGCTCTGGGGCAGGATGCGGCTCTTTACGGCTGCGCCCGGGCAGTTTTAGAGAAAAATAAAGTCAGGGAACCTAAAAGGTAGTTTTGGTAAAAAGGTAATTTTGGTAAAAAAAATTTAAAAAGAGAAAGGAGTTTTTAATGTCAGCCGAAAGATATCTGCAGAAAATACAGGCCATTATTAAAAAAATTCAAAAAACCCAGATGAAAAAAATCTTGAAAGCAGCCGAACTGATGGCTCAGGCCATTTCTTCAGGAGGTCGGGTTTATCTTTTTGGCAGCGGGCATTCAGTCATCCCGGTAATGGATGTCTTCCCGAGATATGGCAGCTTCATTGGCTTTTATCCGCTTTATGACCCGAGGCTGATGTGGACTAATGTCATTGGGCCGGGCGGAGCCAGAGAACTTCTCTGGATTGAGAGAAAAGAAGGATATGCCAGGATTTTTCTACAGAGCTATTCTTTCCAATCCAGGGATGTCATCATCATTTTTTCTCATGGTGGTCGGAATGCTGCCCCAATTGAAGTTGCTCTGGAAGCTAAAACTCGCGGGCTTAAAGTCATAAGTGTATCCAGCCATAAGAATATGAAAGTCTCAAAACCATCTCATTCTTCGGGCAAGTTTCTGGCACAAATAGCTGATGTGGCCATTGATAATTGTGTCCCAGCTGAAGATGCTCTGGTCGATGTCGGGCGGCCAGAGAGGATTGCAGCTGGTTCCACTGCGGCCGCAGTTTCGATAGCCATGGCTTTAGTAGCTGAAACCGGCGCCCTTCTGGCAACAAAGGGAAGTCTCACTCCGACCTTTGTTTCACCCAATGTCCCTGGAATTGCTCCTGATCACAATGATCAGGTTTATCAGGCTTTTACTGAGTTTTATTATAGCCGTCCGGTAAATACCGATAAGTTAAGTAAGGAAAAAGCTGGAGATAAAAGCAAGGACAAAGATAATTAAGGGAGCATTCTGAAGACAAACAAAAATAAAAAGAAAGAAAAATGGGGAAAAGGAGAAATAAAAGGAAAAAATGAACAGCCAAAATTCAGAAATGGAAATTAAAAATAAAGATTTAATTTCGCTTCTGACTGCCTCCTGTTCAGCCGGAATGTTTGTTTTTGGAATTGTTATGGCCATTCTCGGGGCGATCTTGCCCGAACTTTTTGAAAATCTCAGACTGGAAAGAATCCAGGCGGGTAATCTTTTCTTTTTTATGAATCTGGGAATGCTGTTCTCTACTCTTTTTTTTGGTCCTGTGGTCGACCGCTTCGGCTTTAAAATCTTTCTGGCAGTGAGCTCCATGATTGTCAGTCTATCTTTCGCCGGGCTGGCTTTTTCTTCCAATTATTCTTACGTTTTGGTTTCAGCTATTTTTCTTGGTCTGGCAGGAGGCGGCCTCAACGGTGGTACCAACGCTTTAGTCAATGACCTCAATCCAGAAAAACGAGCCGCTGCCCTGAATTTTCTGGGGATATTTTTTGGCTTTGGGGCTCTGTTAGTGCCCCTTTTAATTGGCAGTCTGCTTAAACTGACCAGCTTGAGAATGATCATTCTATTAGCATCCTTTTTAAGCCTTTTGCCGTTTGTGCTTTTTTCGATTTTTAATTTTCCCCGGCCCAAGCAGCCTCAGGGTTTTCCTTTTAAAGATGTCAAAAAAATTATCGGCTCAGAAATTCTCTGGCTCGGAGCTTTTATTCTATTTTTTCAATCAGGAAACGAATTTTCAGTAGGGGGCTGGTTGAGCAGTTTTTTTCAGGAAAAATTTCAGCTTGGGGCCGGACATTCAGCTCTGATTCTTTCCGGCTACTGGTTGTTTTTGATGCTCGGCCGGCTTGTTTTTTCTAAGTTGCTGGGAAAAGTTAAGCGGGAAATTGTAGTTTTCCTCAGTGCCGGTCTTTCACTTTTAGCTCTGTTGGGAATGATTTTAAGTCCGGGGAAAATTGCTGCAGCTATCTCGGCAATTTTAATTGGTCTGGGTTTTGCTGCTATTTATCCGACAACTCTTTCGGTCATCGGCGAGGCTTTTCCCAATTATTCAGGGACAGCTTTTTCACTGGCCATAGGCACAGGTTTGGTGGGAGGGATGCTATCGCCCTGGTTGATCGGCCGGGTCAGCCAGCATTATTCTCTCACCCTTGCCCTTTTTGTTCCCGCCTTTAATCTGCTGATGATTCTCGGATTGCAGGGCTGGCTGTATTCTAAACTTTTAAAGAGTGGCAGTAATTAATAAAATTAAAAAAGAAATTCAAGCTGGATAAAAGTCTAAAAGAGGTAAGCAAATATATGAAAAAATATTCATATATTATCTTCGGCCTGTTCAAGGTTATAATCCCGGTCTGGATTGGAGCAGGAAATCAGAAACGGATGATTTCTAAACCTCAGTTAATTGAGCTCATAGTTCGCCGGGCTGAGATGGGAATGACTCAATCAGCCAATGGAGCTTTGAGGGTAGCTTTTTCCAAAAGATTCGTGACAACCGGCGGTTGGCTTAGACCTGATGTGCCATTTTTTGCTTTTCTTTGATTTAAATAAAAAGTGATAAAATATAAATTGCTTAAAATTAAATTGGCAACAAAGGAGAAACAACAGGATGATGAAAGTCAGAGCTATCAGAGGAAATTTGATTTTACCCGATCGAGTAATTAAAGATGGTCTATTGGTCATTAAAGATGAAAAAATCGAAGGCATTTACCACCCAGAAGAATTGCCCTCCTTAGATTCAATCGAGCTTATAGACCGTCGCCACCTGTGGATATCTCCAGGGCTTATTGACGTACATCTCCATGGAGCCCTGGGGAAAGAAGCAATGGATGGGAAAGCGGAAAGCCTGCGTCAGATAGCCAACCATCAGGCAGCCTGTGGAGTGACTGGATTTTTCCCGACTACTCTGACTGCCAGCCAGGAAGCTATCTCCCAGGCGATTGAAGCGGTAAAAGAAGCTAAAAAGGAAAATCTATCGTCAGAAATTCTGGGGATCCATTTAGAAGGGCCTTTTGTCAGTCTCAAGCGAAAAGGTGCCCAGGATCCCAAATATATCAGAGAAATTAATGAGGCTGAACTGGAGCGACTGGCCGGGTCTCTTAATGGATTAAAAACCTTAATCACTATGGCTCCAGAAGTCGGTCGGAACCTGGATTATATAAAAAAAATGACAGAACTGGGCTGGGTGGTTTCTATTGGTCATACAGATGCTACCTATGATGAAGCCAGGAAAGCTATTGAAGCGGGAAGCAATCATGCCACTCATCTATTTAATGCCTGGCGGGAATTCCATCATCGTGAACCAGGAGGAATTGGGGCGGTCCTGGATAGCGACCGGGTATTTGTCGAGCTGATTGCTGATGGCATCCACGTCCATCCCTGTTTTATTCGCCTGGCTGTATTCCGCAAAGGAAAAGACCGGGTTTGCCTGATTACTGATTCTTTAAAGGAAACAGGTTTGCCTGATGGTACCTATGCCTGGGGCGGCCTGGAGGTAGTTCTCAAGGGTAATGAAATCAGGTTGAAGGATTCGGGTGTCCTGGCCGGTTCGGTCCTTCATCTCAATCAGGGGGTGAAAAATGTTCTGAACTGGACCGGACTTACAGTCCCGGAAGTGGTATCGATGGCTTCTTTGACTCCAGCAAAAAGTGTTGGCCTTGAGGCCGAGATTGGCAGCCTGGAAAAAGGCAAGCTGGCTAACCTAACTGTTTTTGACCAGAACTTTCAAACCGTGGAAACTTATCTTCGGGGGAAAAAGGTTTATCCTGAAAGAAAATGAAAAATGAGGAGGGGAGATGAGGGGAAAATCAGCTAAAAATCTGGTTTTTGAGTCAATTTTATTTCTGCTGATTCTTACCTTTTTGGTTATTTCAACTTCAGCCTCTGATTTAGAGTCAACCCGGGCAGAAAAAACAAAACCGGTCTCTTTGACTTCTGGTTTTGAGTTTAAATTTCAGCCGGCTCCGGCTAATATAGCTGGCTTTTTAGATTGCTCTTTTACCAGGCCGTTCGGGTATAAGCTCGAACAATTCGGTCACACCTCCGCTCCCGGGAACATTGATAATAATTCTGAAGGCAGTGCCTGTCCGGTCGGAGGACTGGGAACAGGTGGTTTCGAATGGACAATCAGCGGAAATTTCCGTTACTGGTTTCTCCAATCGGGCTGGTTCGTAGATGATACGATTCCGGCTGATGCTTTTCATCTTTTTATAAGAAAGGGCAATCAGAAAATCGTTCAGACACTTTCGGCTGATCAGAAGACCGATGTTCTTCAAAGCTGGAAATGGCGACTGGCGCCTGGGAGTGGAGATTATTTTGCTTTATATCCAAAAAGTGGTTTTTCTTTTGAAAAGAATAAAAACTGGCCGGTAAAAATAGCGGTTGTTCAATTTTCCCCGGTAATTCCAGGAAATTACCGGGAGACGAGTTATCCGGTCGCCATTTATAAATGGATCATCAGCAATTCCTCGAAATCTCCGGTAGAAGTCTCAATAATGCTCACCTGGGAAAATATGGTCGGCTGGGAAGCAGTCTGGCCAGGCGGAAATGTACCCGAAACTCAATTTGTCTGGGATAAGAAAAGTCAGGGTAATTTTAGCCAGTTTGTGGCTGAAGGGCAGAAAAAAGCTATCATTTATAAAAGAAAAGGAACTGATATCCGTCGGGGAAAGGCTTTGACTGGAACTATGGCCATAGCTGCTGCAGAAATTCCGGGAAAAGCCGAGGTTTCCTACTTTCTGGATTTTGACCCAACAGGGGATGGGGCTGAAGTGATGGAGCCATTTGCGGCTTCAGGAAAATTGCCTACAAAAAAAGAAGAAGCAAAAGAAACATCGGCCAAAAGCCAGAGAGTTGCCTCGGCTCTCTGTCTTACTCTGAAATTAAAACCAGGGGAAAAAATAGAAGTACCCTTTGTCCTGAGCTGGGACTTTCCTTATTACGAATTTGGAAAAGGTGTGAAATACAGGAAAAAATATACGGAATTTTTTGGAGCCGATGGAGAGAAGGCTCAAGCTCTGGCTTTTGAAGCTCTGGAAAAATACAGCCAGTGGGAAAAAGCCATCGATAGCTGGCAGCAGACAATTATTAGCCAGAAAAATCTGCCAGGCTGGTTTAAACAGATTCTTTTCAATGAACTTTATGTCCTGAGTGAAACTGGTATCTGGGAAGCTTCTACCAATCTTTTCACTTATTTAGAAAGTGCTGATTATCTGATGTATGGAACGTTCGATGTGGATTCTTACTGCTGGCAGGTTCTGGAGCTGTGGCCGGAGCTCGAACTCAGGAACATTCACTTTTTCGCCGAAACAGTTGACTGGATCGATCCGGCTTATAAGATTTATCAGTACAATCAGGTTTTTCCCAAAGAAGTTCCGACTGAAAAGAAAAGTTATTACTGGAATGTCAACAAAGAGAAGGGGATGATTCCCCACGACCTCGGTTCTCCTCGGGCCAGACCCTGGGTGGTGCTTAATGCTTTTGATTGGCAGAACGGAAATGTCTGGAAAGACCTCAATCCCAAGTTCCCGCTTCGAGCCCTGCGCGATTATCTAACTGCAGGCAAAGAAAAGGTTGAATTTCTTAGAGATATTTTTACTGCTTCAGTTTTAGCTCTGGACACTCTGGAGAAAAGGTTCGGACATCCAGAATCTCATATCCCCCAGAATGAAGGAATTCCGGATCAAACCTACGACACCTGGCGGATGAAAGGCACCAGTGCCTATGTGGGGCTCCTCTGGCTATCTTCTTTAAAAGCTACCTGCCGCCTGGGCGATCTGCTGCTGGAGAAAAATGTGGAAGAAGTCCATGGAGTGAAAATAAAAGATGTTCAGGAACGATATTTATCCTGGATAGAAGCCGGAAAAAAAGAAATCCAGAAACTCTGGAATGAAGAGAAAGGCTATTTTCGCATCGACAGCTATACTGATGATATTATGACTGACCAGCTTTTTGGCCTCTGGTATGCCTCTATGCTCGGGCTGGAAAAAAGCGAGCCCTTGCTTCCTGAACAGCAGGTTAAAAGAGCTCTAAAGACTATTTTCGAGAACAATGTGGCTGGCTTTGGCGATGGTTTAATGGGGGCAGTTAACGGTCGCACAGCTTCGGGCAAACAGCTTTTCAGTCAGCAGGGAGATGAAGTTTGGGTTGGAACAACTTATGCCTTTGCTTCCAATCTTTTACTTCATGACCTGGAAAAAGAAGCCTGGCAAACAAACTACGGTATATATCGGGTGGTCTGGAGTCCTGAGGGTCAGGGCTACTTTTTTAAAACGCCAGAAGCCTATCTTAATCCAGATGAATATGTCTGGAATAACCCTCAGCAGAAAAATGGTCAGAATCTTTTCAGAGCCATGAAGTATATGAGACCGGGGGCGGTCTGGGCTTTTTATCGTGCCTGGCTTCAGGTGAAAAAATAAATGTGAATAAAAATATTAGCAATTGGAAGAAAATAAAAATTAGCAATAAAAGATAAAAGTATGAGCCACAAGAATCAGAAAAAAAATAAAAGAGAAAAAGAAGTTCTAAAAAAGCCAGAAACTAAAAAATTTTATAGTAAGCTATTTTTATTGCTGGCGGGTATAGCCGTTGTAGTTAGCGGATTTTTGTTTTTTAAATTATGGCTTACATCTTCAACTTCATTCCAGAGCTTCTGGAAAAGTCAGGGGGTAGAAAAGCCCAACGTTGTACTGATAACCATGGATACTACCAGGGCTGATCATTTACCCCTATATGGTTACCAGGGCGTCCAGACTCCTAACTTAAATAGGTTGGGTCAAAAAGGCGTTGTCTTTGAGCAATGTGCTACCACTGCCCCGCTGACTCTTCCCGCGCACTGTTCAATTATGACTGGTTATTATCCTCCATACCATGGAGTACGAGTCAATGGGAATAATGCTCTGGGTGATGGTCAGGAGACTCTGTCTGAAGTTTTTTCTGCTGCTGGTTATAAAACTGCGGCAATCATTGCTGCCTTTGTTCTGGATGGACGCTGGGGGTTAAAGCGAGGTTTTGATTATTATGACGATCGATTTGATTTAAAAAAATATAAACAGCTTGATCTGGGAATGGTTCAGCGCCGTGGTGATGAAGTAGTAAATTTGGCTTTAAACTGGCTGGAAAAAAATAAAGATAAACCCTTTTTTATCTGGGTTCATCTTTATGATCCTCATCTTCCTTATGAACCCCCGGAGCCATATTTTTCTCAATATAATTATAACCCCCCAGTTAGCCTTTATGATGGGGAAATTGCTTTTATGGATGCCCAGATTGGAAGGCTTTGTTCCTGGCTGGAAACAAATGGTCTCGATAGAAAGACAGTAATGGTTTTGGTTGGAGATCATGGAGAGGGTCTGGGCGAACATGGTGAATTAGCTCATGGTTTTTTTATCTACGATTATGCCATTCATGTGCCATTTATTATAGCGACTCCAAATAGGAAGGCCCAAGGTCTAAGAATCAGCGATCAGGTTAGCACAGTTGATATTTTCCCTACGGTAACCGAAATAGCGGGAATAAAAGCTCCTGACACTCAGGGCCGCTCTCTGGTGGGATTAATGTTGGGGAGAAGAGAAAAAGAAGTGCCAGCCTACAGTGAATCAATGAGTCCCAGTCTCCACTATGGTTGGAGCCCCTTGCTGGGATTGAGAACCGGGCGTTTTAAATTCATTGATGCTCCCCGGCCTGAACTTTATGATTTAAAGCAGGATCCAAAAGAATTGAATGATGTTCAAAACAGATTTCCGGAAGTTGGGCTCAATTTAAAAAAAGAACTGGATAATTTGCTGGAGAAAATCAGCCTGGGAGCACCGGAACCACAACCCGCCAACCTTGATTCTGAAACTGTCCGCCGCTTAGCTGCTCTGGGATATATAGGAGCCTCGGTCCAGATAAAGACTAAGCCAGCAAAGGATTTAGCTGACCCTAAGGACAAACTGGAAGTTTATGAGCTTATTCAGCAGGCTGGCGACTTGCTCAATCATGAAAAATATCTGGAAGCCAGTCAAAATCTCGAGCGGGCCTTATCTCTAGAACCGGGAACTCCTCAGGCCAGGTTGCTGCTTTCTACCTGCTATCTGGAACTGGGGAGAAAAGCTGAAGCCAAAAAGCTTCTGGATGATATACTTAAGGACGACCCTAATTCAGTTCAGGCTCTGATTTCACTGGCCAATATTTTGCTGGAAGAAGGCCGGGATGAGGATGTAATTTCTCTCAGCAAAAAAGCCCTCTCGCTTGATAATCGTAATACTCAGGCTTATACCCTGATTGGCGAAGTTTATATGAGAAAGATGGAACACTCTCGGGCCCTTCCTTATTTATCCAAGGCAGTGGAAATACAGCCCAAAATGACCCGCAATGAATTGAATCTATCTGTCTGTTTGATTGGTTTGAAAGAATATTCAAAGGCCGAAGAGGTCATCAAAAAAATCCTGGTGGATTATCCCAAATTTCCTCTGGCCTATTTCCATCTTGGCCTGCTTTATGAAGAACAGGGACGTCTGGAAGAGGCTATCAAGGCTTATTCTCAGGAGGTTGAGAATTTTCCTGACCATTTTCGGGCCAGATTTAATTTAGGTAAGCTTCTTCTCCAGCAGGGGGATCTTTCTGGCTACCTGGAACAAATGGAAAAAGTTATGAAAATTGCTCCGAAAGAAGCGGAGGGCTACCTGTTTTATGCCCGAGGTAAACTCCTGCGGAATGATAACCCGGCAGAGATATTGAGCTTGATCAATACCGGTTTAAGCCTGGCCAGAACTTCTGAACTTAAAGCTCTGGCTTATTTTCTTATGGCTGATGCTTATAATAGATTGAGACAGCCAGAAAAAGTTCAGGAGGCCCTGGCTAAGGCCAACCAGTTTAAAAATCAGACTACGGAGTCAAAAAGATGAAATTAAAAGCAAACAGAAAAGAAAAAAAGTTGTTTTTAAAATTCTGCCTGATAGGGTGGGTGGGGTTTTTTCTGCTTATAAATTTATCCTTCGGGCAGTATCGGGAATATCATTTATATGGTCTGGTGGTGGATAATGAACGCCAGCCTTTGGCTTCAGCCGAAATCATCCTTCAGGATACAGCTACCAGCCGGAATTATAGGGTTAAGACTGATAAAAATGGCCGCTATGTCATTTCTGGCTTACCTCATGGTCATTACCGGGTCACAGTGAAAAAAGAAGGTTATGAAACCAGAACCTTCGAGTGGGATTTTTCTCAACCGCAGGAGCGAATGCAAAAAGTAGAGATGGAGAACATAGTTTTGACCTCAGAAAAAGAAATGAAGCTGGCAGCTCAGGCTAAAGAAGCCAAACAGGCTTTAGATCATGCTCTGGAGTTAATCAAGCAAAACAATCTGGAAGAGGCTTTGAATCTGCTACAGGACCTGGCCAAAAAATATCCCGATGATTCTAATGTTCGTTATCTCCTCGGTCTGACTTTTGGTCGGCTGCATCATTATCAGGAAGCGGTTGTCGAGTTAACCAAAGTTACTGAACTGGTACCTCAATTTGCGCCAGCCTATCAGCAACTTGGTTATTGTTATCAAAACTTGAAGGATATGGATAAAGCTCTCCAGTATTATAAAAAATCGGCTGAGCTTGACCCAACTAATACAGCCAATCTTTATAATCTGGGTTTGATTCTTTTTGAAATGAATAAAATTGAGGAAGCTTTGTTCTATTTCGAAAAGGCAATAGCGGCTAAGCCAGATGACGTGGATACCCTGGAAATGATTGCCAGGTGTTATATCAATAAAGGTGATTTGCCCCGGGCAGTGGAATATCTGGAAAAAGCCCGGAGCTTTGCCCGGGATGAAGAAAAAATTAAATTTCTGGATAAATTTATAAACACCCTGAAAGAGCAAATTAAAAAATAGTGAATAAACGATGGAAAGTGCCTGAACAAATTCATCCATAAAGGGCGAAGGGAAAAGGGATTCGACTATAATTTAAAAACTTGACAAAAAAATATTTTTTAAGCTAAATATTATTTGTAATCAGCAAAGAAAGGAGGTGGGAATTCCAGCAGGCAAAAAATAATAATAAGTCTGAGGGTTCCTTCTTGTTTACTGGTTAAACAAGAAGGGTGGTTATTGGTGAAAAGGAGGGTAAAATGAAAAGAAGTTTGTGGTGGAGAAAGTTTTTTTTATTGTGCCTTATTTTTACCTTTCTGGTGCCACTGGTTTATGCTCAAACGATTGAATATGGAAAGCTAAGCGGTACCATTGTGGATGAAGAAGGGGCTCCTCTTCCTGGTGTAAATGTTGAGATAGCCAGCCCGTCGATGATAGGTGGAAAGAGAGTTACCCAGACTTCGACTCGTGGTTCCTATGTCTTCATCAATTTGCCGCCGGGCAAATATACCTTGACTGCTTCTCTTTCGGGATTTAAGACCATCAAGCAGGAGAACATAATCATTACGGCCGGCTCTTCAATGGTGGTAGATATCAAGATGGAGATGGGCAAGTTAGAAGAAACAGTAACGGTAACTGCTGCCGGTCCGGTAGTTGATGCTAAAACTTCAACTGTAGCTACCAACATTCAAAGCGAGTTATTAGCCAAGTTGCCAACCAGCCGCGACGCTTTCTATGATTTAGCCTTAACCACACCAGGGATGGTATCTCAAGGAAAAGATGGAAGCTGGCTGCCAAGCCCGAGTGCTTATGGTGGCGCTTCCAATGAGAATGTCTTTTTAATCAACGGGGTTAATACTACCAACCCCCGTTCGGCTGCTTATGGTTCTCTGGTCAATGTTAATTATAATACTGTTGAGGAAGTAAGAGTTATTGCTCTGGGATCAAAGGCAGAATATGGAAGCTACTCCGGCGTAGCCATTGACGTTTTGACCAAATCTGGCAGTAATGATTTCCATGGAAATTTCTCAGTTTATGGGGCCCCGAAAAAATGGATTGCTGATAACCAGCCGAAGCCGGCTACCCCGGGGGCTGCTGTGGATATGGGACCGTTTGGTCCTTATGGTGAAAGATTGTTTATCGGTCCTGGTGATGACATCTTAAACAGAAATACTCTGGAATATGAATTTAATGCTACTGCCGGTGGTCCTATCAAAAAAGACAGGTTGTGGTTTTATGGCGGTCTGGATTATATCCGGAGCAATTCTAAAACGCCCTTCTGGCAGCCCTTAAACAGATACTGGGGGCGCTTTGGCGATATAAAAATCACGGCTGAACCCTGGACCAATCACCGGGCCTGGATTGCCTATCATTATGAAAAAAATAAAGGCGATGGCTGGACCTGGGATCCTCACTGGGATCCTACTATGACTTATGGTCAGAACAGCCAGACCAACAGCATTTCCGCACAATGGCAATGGATGGCTACGGGCAAGACTGTTTTTACCCTGAAGTATTTAGGATTCTGGAGAAATGACAAGCCATTTATTCCCTCTGATGCCCCTAATCATCCAGGTTATATTAACTGGTGGAAATGGTCAACCTATGGAATTAACGGAGCCTTCCCCTATGTCGAAGCTCAAAAATCAAGCCGCAACACCATTCAGGCAGATATGTCTTATTATGCCGAAAATTTCCTTGGTGAGCACGATATTAAGTTCGGTATTCAATATACGCTGGGGAGAGGCAACTGGGAGGGAGGTTATTTCCAGGGCTATGCTAACTTTGCTTATCCTGCTCCCTGGACCCAGAATATCAACTATCTGCGTAACTGGTATGGAGCAACCGGACTCGTTTTTTACAATGCCCAGACATGGCTGAATCCTTTTCTTACAGTAAGAACCGCAGACCAGGCTGGAGCTTTTTTTGATGATCAGTGGACTCCAACCAAAAGACTGACCATTAACCTTGGCTTGCGCTTCGATCGAATGACCACTAAGTACGGTAAAGGCAAGGTTTATGCTATGCCCTCAACACCGGAAGAAATTAACTCGCCGCCACCGGTAATTCGAGACAGGCAGGGAACCGGAAATATTTTTGACTTCAAGCTCTTTTCTCCGCGGGTTGGTCTTACCTATTCTCTGACCCGTGATATGAAAACTATCTTCCGTGTTAGTTATGGACGTTACTATATGCCCCTCAGCGTAGAATATTTGAGGCGTTTCGGGCCGGATATGCCCACTGCCACCATTCACTATATTTTCTACACAATTCCATTTGATCTTGTTGACCTTAACGGAGATAACTGGATTTCTCCGGCTGAAACTGTTAATGCTGCTCGGTATCTTACTGACCCGCAGTATATTACCCCTGATGCTCGGCCAAGCTGGTGGGATGAATATCAACAAAGAGATTACTCCTGGCAATTAAAAGTCAAGAGTGGGACTAAAGACCAGTATACTGACCAAATCACTCTAAATCTGGAGAGAGAGATAATCAAGGATATTTCTCTAAGTGCTACTTATATCTGGAAAAGAACTGGAAATATCTTTGTTAACTGGCCGCTCAATAGAGAGACACAGCAGCCATTTGAATATGAGCGAAAGCAGTATACCACTCAATATGGTCAGGTGGTTTCTCTCTACAGCATAGTCTTGAAAGACTATAATGGTGATGGAGTCATAAATGGTGCGGACATCGGCTGGATTGGTAACCATACTGATTATATGGTTCAGAATATGCCCGTTGTCGATGGAATAAAGCCGCGCCGTTTATATCAGGGCCTGCAATTCATGCTTAACAAGCGCTACTCCAATAGATGGCAGTTGCTGGCTTCAGTTTTATTCTCCTGGTCTGATGGTTTTGCTATGAGGCCGGTCCGCCAGGATTTCAATTTTGAAGGTCCGATGGTCATGGATACCCTGTTCTTAGCCGGCCTGAATCAGACAGTCAATAATATGAAGGGTCCGCTTCCTCATACTCAGAAGTTTGAATTCAAGCTCTCAGGCTCCTATAAAATCCCCTTTATTGAGACTGATCTTGGCTGGAGAATAAGATATAATTCTGGTTGTCCGCTGTGGCCGCTGGAAGTAATCCCGGTTATTACTCAGTGGGGCTATCCTCAAGGTCTGGTAGTTAATACCGGAGATAATTACGTTGTCTCCATTGATCCGACCAAACCTTGGTATCTGCCGCATGAAATTGTAGTAGATCTTAGAGTGGATAAAGCTTTTAGACTGAAAAGAGCTGGAGATATCCGTCTGGCAATAGACATCTTAAATCTGTTCAACGAACATGCCGTTACCAATGCAGGTTATGGAGGTTCAATTGAGCCGGTCATTGGTCGGGTTTCTGGCATAACCTATCCATCGCGGAAAGTAAGGCTGAGCTTCAGCTATGAGTTCTGATCTTTTTGATTAGAATAAAGGGCGTCCGGGCAGCGTCCCGGGCGCCCTTTTTTATTCTGAAGGTTAAAAAAGTTATAATAACGATATGAAAAAGGGTAAATTTTGGATTTATCTTAAATCAGTTATTTTGTTTTTTTTATTCTTTTGGGAAATTGTTTCTCTTAGTCCACTTTTATTTTCTTCTGATTTGCCCGAAAGATATAGAAAATGGCTGGAAGAAGAAGTTGTTTATTTGATAACGCCGAAAGAAAAGGAAGTATTTTTAAAACTGCAGAGCGATCGGGAAAGGGATATTTTTATAGAGGCTTTCTGGAAGCAGCGAGATCCCACCCCGGGAACGCCCCGCAATGAATTCCGCGAGGAACATTATCGCCGGCTTAATTATGCCAATCAATTTTTGGGGCGGGGGACGGGTAAACCAGGTTGGAAAACTGATCAGGGACGAATATATATCATTCTTGGCCCGCCCAATAATATTGAAAAATATGAAGATTTGAATGGGGTTTACCCCACCCAGGTCTGGTTTTATTATGGTGATACCAGATATGGGCTGCCGGCTGCTTTTAATATAATTTTTTATAAAAAAGGCGGGGGTGGAGAATATGTGCTCTATTCTCCTTCTGATGATGGACCTCAGGCGCTGGTGGCTGATTATATGTACAATGCCAAAGATGCCCGTGATGCCTATCAAATGTTATATCAGCTTTCCCCCAATCTGGCTGAACAGTCCTTAAGCTTAATTCCCAGTGAAAGAATGGAACCCGGGGTAATAAATCTGGCCTCTAACCGTCTTTTGGCCACCATCTTCTCTTTGCCTCAACGCCAGGTTGAGGACAATTATGCTGAAGCCTGGTTTAAATATAAAGATTTGATAGAAGTTGACTACAGTACAAATTATATAAATGCAGATTATGAAATCTGGACAGTCAGGGACAAACAGGGAAATTATCTCCTCAATTACTCAGTTGAACCAGGAAAAGTTTCGGCGGAAGAGGAAGCACAGGGATATACAGTTAGATTTGATTTAAACGGGCGCCTTTCTGATGAGCGGGGGCGGACAATTTATCAGTTTGAAAAGAGTCTTCCTTTAACTTTGACTCGCAGCCAGTTGGAGGAAATAGGTAAAAGGGCGGTAACTTTTCAGGATGTTTTTCCTGTCATTCCCGGAACTTACACTTTTGACCTTCTGATAAAAAATCCGCTTTCCAAGGAATTTTCCGGATATTCCCAAAAAATTCAGCTTCCGGCGGAAATAAGCAGCCCCACACTGGGGCCAATTCTTTTAGCTTATGCCAGTCAGAATTTGGCAGAAGAATCCACTCTGGTTCCCTATCAAATTAATAAAATTCAGCTCCTTAGCCGCGTCCGCAAGACTTTTACTCCTTCTGATTCTTTGGTAGTCTGTCTGCAGGTTTTGGGGGTAAAGGGAACAGCCCAATCTAAGGCTCAGCTTAAACTCATCCTCATTAAAGAAAATCAACCGGTATGGACCAAGGATATCAATTTAAATCAATTTCAGTCAGAGCCATTAATAATGGAGAAAATTTCTCTCAGTCCTTTTGTTCCAGGATATTATACTTTAGAGGCAGAAATTCTGATTGAGGGGCAAGTTAGAAATAGCCGGCGAGCCGAGCTGGAAATTTCTTCCCTGCCAGCTTTAGCCACTCCTATAGTTGTATCTCGCGGGAGTCTGTCGGAATCTGAGGAGCTCTTTGTAACTGGAATTCAATTGTTAAACCAGGGAGAAAATGCTGAGGCTATCCTGAGACTGGGTGCTGCTTTTTCTCAAAGTCCAGGGATAAAACAGGCTTTAGCCTACGGAGAAGCCCTTTTTCGTTCAGGAGAATACCGGAAAGTTACTGAATTGCTAAAACCTTATGATCAGCCAGAAGCTCCGGCTGAACTACTTTCGCTCCTCGGACGGTCTTATCATTCCCTTAACCAATTGGCTGCAGCCTCGATTTATTATGAACAGTATTTAAAACAGTTTGGGACTAATGTGGAAATCCTGAATTACCTTGGAAGTTGCTATTATCAATTGGGGAATAAAGAAAAAGCCCTCTCCGTCTGGGAAAAATCTTTAAGCCTTAATCCTGATCAGGAAAAACTAAAGGAACTGGTTAATTCTCTGAAAAAGAACAACTAAACAGCAAAGAAAGAAAAGCTTTGATTGCTATTGTTCTGACAGCAGATAAAAGCAAATAAACATTGACTATTTCCCTTCTATTGCCTGGACATTCCAGCCTCTTACTCTGACTTCCACCTCGTCTCCCTCAAGGTCATCGGTGAAAAAATATCCTTTGATGATTCGTTTTTCCTGCGGCCAGAGGGAAATATAATTGTCCTCCAGAAAGATTGGCAGGATTGATTTTTGTCTCAATTTTTTCAGCACCTGGATTTCAAGATTAAAAGCCAGGACTGCCGAAGGATTATCCAGCTCAATGCTTATTTTGGTGATATTCCCACTGCCTTCTACTTTCCAGTGGTACTTGATTTCAGTCCGGGGCAGATTGTTTAAGGCTTTAAAATCAGCGTACTTTTTTACCGGGGTAACAAACCAGGTAGTTTTATCAAAATCCAGAAGGTCTGGAGTGGTGGAGAGACAGTAAAGGTTCTGGTCTTTAAGTTCTCCTTTTAGTCCTGAAATCCTTAAGTCCAGAAAATAATCGGGTGTTAAATCTGCTATTGGAGGCAGTTTAGTCAGGACAATTTTGCTATCAGGCTCGAGTTCTAAGGGAAATTCGCTGTGATATTTTTCTTTAAAACCCAGATCAAAGATTCTGATTGTGGCTTTTAATTTTTCAGTTTTTTCTGAGGAAAGATTAGAGGCAATTATTTCTTTGGTTTCATAATCATAAATTAAATGCACCGGTTGACAGGCTTTTCGGGCACCATAAAAAGCACCTGTGGGCATCAGAAAATAGTCATAAAGCTGCCACCAGAGCTTGGGCCAGGCCGAATTATACATCCATTGAATTATTCCTGTGGCCTGGTATCTTCTTACAATGAAAGCCTCAAACATAGCCCTCATTGCTTCATAATTAAGATACTGGGCTTCACGGCAGTATCCAGTTACGTCTTTTGGCCAGCCTAATCGCTCTTTCATTGCTTCGTTATAGCGATCAAGATTACGGAAGATTCCGCGGCAGCAATGGTAGTCCCAGTAATCATTAGGCGGCCAGAGAGCCTCTTCTGGGATCATTTTCTTGAGACTTTCCAGAACAGGTACCTGTGGGCCAGGACCGGTTTCTGTGTTAAAGCCAAAGGCTCCACCATATTTTTTATCTTCATACCAGTAGTTGGGTGGGACCCAGTCATATGGCCCGTTCATTTTGACTCCTGATTTGCCAGAAACCGGACTGACTTTGGTTCCGGTTGAATTTAGAAAGGGCCTGGTGGGATCATCCGCCGCCAGGATTTTATGATATTCATTTTCGAGTTCAGGCTTGGGGACCAGATCACTGGCTAATGCCCAGACAAAGATACTGGGATGATTGCGCAGCCAGAGGACCTGATCATGGAAAGATTGGGCCACTAAGGATATATCTTCCGGACTTAAAATTCCGCCAAAAGTCGGGTCAGTTGCTTTTCCCAGAAGGTTTTCCCATTCCCACTGGCAGCTCCAGCCAACCATTAGAAGAATTCCCTGTTCATCGCACAGGTCGTATAGTTCATCGCTCGTTCCCCAGAATCCTTCGAGTCTCAGGGCATTAAGATTCATGTGGCGAGCATATAGAATTTCATTTCTAACTTTTTTTGTCCTGTTGTTCAAAAAGAGATCATCTGTCCAGCCGCCGCCACGGATGAGAATTTTTTTTCCGTTAAGAAGATAGCCTCTATAACCCTCCTCATTCAGATAATCTTTTATTTCCCGGATGCCGAATCTTACCATCGCCCAATCGGAGACTAAACCCCAGGCTTTAAATTGGGGTGGCATTTTCATCTGATCTTTTTCTTTTTCCTGTTTTTTTTCTTTCTGTGTTTTTTCTACTGCTTGAGGTTTTTCTTTCAATTTTTCTGTCGGGTTTTCCCCTCCCATTTTATTTTTAAAAGATAAAATTAAAAGATAGAGTTCTGGTTTGCCCAGGTCATAAGTCCACCAGATCCTGGGATTTTTCAGGATAAGTTCCTGGTATTTATCGGGAGCAAAAAGCACTTTTTGGGTTTCTTTTGGCCCGAGCTTTATTTCCTGGGAAATTCTAATATTCTCTACTTCAGCTTCCAGGGAACCAAGCACCGGCTTGTTGGAATTGTTTTGAAGCTCGGCGGAAATAATCAACCGGGCTTCTTTTAAAGTGGGGTCAAGCTGGGTTTGAACAAAAGGATTTTTAATACTGACTTCTCCCGTCAATTTTATTTTAACTGGGCGCCAGAGTCCCATACTGTGGTCAGGCGGGGCCGGATTCCAGTCAACAAAACCAATGGTTGGTTCTCCTTTAACCGGTGGAATTACCTCAATAGCCAGAACGTTTTTTTCGCCAATTCTGGCCAGTTGAGTAATATCCAGATCAAAACGTCGAAATGGACCATAGATCTGTGAAGCATCAGCGACTTTCTGACCATTAAGCCAGATATTGGCTCGATAATTTACTCCGTCCAATTCAAGATGAGCAAAGGTTTTTCCCGGATAGGCAGTTAATAAGAATTCGGTACGATACCACCAGGAAACTTTGAAATCATCTTCTTTAATATTTTCCAGATTTTTGCCAAAGTAAACATCCTCATAAATATTATCATCAACCAGAGTTCCCAGAACGGTTGAGGGAACCTGGGCAGGATACCAGCGATCAATATTAATCCCGGGTGTGGATAATACTTCGCCTCCCACCTGCAATTTAGCCGAAGATTGTATGAACCATTGGGTCAGATTCAAGGTGGTATCAGGCATTATCCGCAAGCTGCCCCAGTTCTGAGGAGGGGCCTGAGGAAAATTGCGGTCAATCATCTGGGCCAGGAGATTAATGGAAATCAGAAGAACTCCGGCAGTTAAAATCTGAAATTTAGCCTGGAGCGGGCTGATATTTTTCATAGCGGCCTCCTCTTTATCTATGTCCTAAAATTAAATGATATTTTACTAACTATCATTCCAGTCTTAAAGTTACTATTGAGGCTGGCAGCATTTTCAGCGGGAATTTTGCTGGTCGTATTTTTTCTTCTTTAAGATTAGAAATGTAAATCTCTTTTCTGTTAAGAAGCTCCCCGGTAAGAGCAACTTTTTCGGGCTGACCTGATGGATTGAAGAGCCTGAGTATAAAACCGCGCCCGTCCTCTGTCGGTTTAAATCTGGTGGCAATGATTTTTTCCGGAATTACCTGAAGCGCTGGAGCTGAGGCAGGTTCTGTGCTTCCCGTGGCTAACGGTAGTAGAGGCTGGCAGACCTCCAGGCTTTTTCTTTTAACCAGGCTCAAATCAAAAGTGGGCTCAATGATAAGAGAATAACGGAAAGTAATTTCGCCCTCCTGCTCAGCTTTGTAGTTTGTATGCCAGTAATTATTAAAGGCATAGGAAATTAGAGTCGTTGAGGGTTTAATCTCTTTTTTCCAGAGGCGGGGGTAACCATTGATTCTTCTTTCATCGGTCAGCTCTCCCATTTCTACCAGAGGAACATCAGATGAAACCCAGGTCAGGCTGAGATCGGGTCTTAAAAGGTAAACAGCTTTTTGAAGAGAAAAATACTCCAGACAGGCCCCGGGAATTTCCTCAAAAAAGGGATTAATGAGGCCCCAGCCTAAATCCAGCTTAACTTCAGCCCCGGGAAACTTAAAAGGGAAAGCGAAGTGGCCGCTTTCTTTCTCTCTGATTCTTTCTTTATCCAGGCGATTTAAAAAGTCAATCCGACTATCACCACTGTTTATTTTGATTATAGTTTGCATTTTTCGGCAGTTAGGAGCTTGGAGCTCCAGGTTTAAAGAGGCTACCAATGGTCCCGGGTCAAGAACTGAGATTTTTATCAGCCTGGCTGGTAATGCCTTCATCGGGTCGGTCCCAGGAACATAAACATAGGAATTCAGACCTGAAAATCTGGCGGAATCAACCAGTTCTAAGTTTCCAGACTTTTTGTAAATCAAGCTGGCAACGGCGCCGGTAGAAGAATCTATTTTTAGCCGAAGATAGTCATTTTCCAGAAAATCAGGACCAGCAATAGCTGAACCTTTAACTTGAGTCTGAACTTCTGCCAGTTGTATTTTCCGGGAAGAAAAAGGTGGAACCTCATTAATTTCTACAGCCAGAGAACCATCAGTTAATCTTTGAGAATTCAAAAACCTTTGATTTTCATCAAAAGCTGAATTAAAGCCAGCCGATAGTTCTGGCGGGAGATAAACTATTTCTGATCTTTTCCAGGAACTGGTGTTAAAAATATTAATAGAGGGCAGAGCCTTTTCTTTATTAGTAATTGAGGACTTTTTATTATCAACCCTCAGACATTCTGATTTTAGAATGTTTTCCAGCGAGGTAAAAAGCCTTAAGGCCTCTTTCAGAAATCCTTTTTTATATTCCCACTGTTTAATGGCATTTTCCCCGTCGGGGTTGGAAATGCTATCAGCTGCTCCCCATGTATGTTCGTGAAAAAGAATCAACTGGCGCCAGGCTTGGTAGAAATCATTAGCCCGAAATAGTCCAGGATTAGTCAGAGCGAAAAGTGTTTCCAGCTGAATCAGACGGTCGCTAAAATTGCGCATAATTGCGGTTTCCTGAGCAGAAGAACCTGCTCCATCTTCCCAGTAAGGTGAAAAATCGCCCCGGACAGCCGGTATTTCCTGTCCATGTCTTTTTTCTAATTTTTCAAAAAGTTCTTCCGCAGTCGCAATGACCAGCCTGGGAGTAATAAATTCCTCATTCCAGGCTTTAACCTTCTGGCTGAGCTCAGGATCGGTTGGCCCATTATCACCACCCACGGTATAGCGAACCTGAATAAGAGAATAAGGATAATTTTTATTTTCCAGCTCATCCACATATTCCAAAATCTCTTTTTTCTTTTCGGACGATAACTCTCCAAGATTCAAACCATGAAACCAGGAATAACCGCGGCCGGCCATCCAGAAAAGTATTTTTTCCTGGCCTGAAGGTGAAACCCAGTAAAAAGGGCGGTCTCCCCAGGTTTTGAGAGCCCAGCCAATTCTATCTCCGCCATCAGGGAGAGTCGGCATATAATTAGGCCCGCTGGATAGATATTTAACACCGGCCAGTGCCAGGGCAGGAACAAATGACCAGCTATAGCTGGGAATATCGGTAATCATAGCTGATACGATGGGCTTAGCTCCTGCCGCTTCCAGTTTTCGGGAAAAAGAAGTAAGTTCCAGAAGCTCTTCGGGATGACAGAGTCCCGTCAGCTCATTGCCCAAAGTGGCCTGAAGGCCGATCCAGCCTTTTTTTACTGCTTCCATGAACTTAGCCTTCTTTTCCTGGCTGGCCTGACGCAGATAGGTTTCAACGGCCCAGAGTTGTTCTACATTCCATTTAAATCTGGCTTCGGGCGGGTAAGCCTGGGTTTTTTCGGCCAGGTTTATGGCCTTTTCATAGTTTTCCCAGTGCTTTTTTTCTACAATGGGCTGATAATCTGAATAGCCAATATCAAGATGAGAATGGGGAAGAAGCCAGATTTCCATCATTTTTACCGGTTGCTGCTCAGCCTCTACGGAAAAAAGAATTCGAGCTTCTCTTTTAATGGTGGCTTTTATTTTTTTGGGAGAGCTGGCAGGGGTGACTCCGAAATAAAACTGGTTATAGCCAGTTTGAAGCTCCTTTTCCAGGGAATTATTTTCCACCTCAATCTTAACTTTTGTTGGCTGACCGAAATGGCTTATTTCTAAAAGCAGCAGCTGGCCAGATGGAGAAGATTTATGGATGGCAGAAAGAGGCTTAAGCCGGGCCCAGGAAGCAAGCTGATATTCAAAAACCATTACCCAGTCCTGGCTTCCAGCATTTTCTGCCGTAAGCTTCAGATTTAGAGACCGACCTGGAGTCAATAAAGATGCTGGTACTTCAAGATAAAAATAGCCGAAAAGCTCTCCGAATTGGTCAATTAAAGCAGTTTCAAAGGAGAGGGACAATCCCTGGTTGTTTTTTACTTTCCATTTTTTGGGAGAAGAATTAGTAGCTGTTTTAAAATTAAGAATCGAACGACCGTTTACTTTTAGATAAAAGTTATGCCCGCCCTTGTCCTTAGCCAGACCACCTAAAAAGACAAAAATAGCTTTCTTCTGGTTGAAACCATCCGGGACTTTTTCTGTTTTCCATTCAGCGCTCATTGGTTCTCTGGTTGCTCTGACCAAAAGAGCAGAAAGTGAGCCAGGATAAGGAGAATGATAAAGAATTTTTTCTCCACTGATTGTCTGTTCATAACCCCGGAGCCAGACAGAATTTTCAGCCCAGCTTTTTGCCGTGTTGAGCAGGAGAAAAATAAATACTACTAAAATAGTAGTATTTAGATAAAACCTATCTTTTCGTTGTGCTGAACCCAGAGTCATTTCTGGTCGTCCTTTAAGGAATCAGGCTGTTTTATTATTTTTCTCAGCTTCACCTTTTCCCATTAACTTAGCTTTTTCATAATCTCCAGCAGCTCTTTTTTAAAACTAACAAGGATTTTTCTGGTTCTGGCGGCAGATCTGGATTCGGCAATCAACCTGATGATGGGTTCGGTATTCGATGGTCGGAGGTGAATCCAGGAATCTGGCCAGATGATTTTAAGACCATCAACTGTAGAAGTTGTCTCCTTGCTATACCGGCGCCTTAATTCCGTCACTGCCTGAAAAGCTAATTCTGAAGGACAGGGAAGCTTGTCTTTAAGCATAAAATAGCGGGGAAAACTTTGTATGAGCTGGGAGAGAGTCTTACCTGATTCTGCCATATGTTCCAAGACTAATCCAGTAGCTACAAAGGAATCGCGGCTGGGATGGACAGCCGGCCAGATAACACCGCCATTACCTTCGCCTCCGATAATTGCCCTAACTTCCAGCATTTTTTCGACCACATTGCTTTCCCCGATTTTCGTTCTGAAGATGGGAACGCGGTATTTCCTGACGATATCATCAATTACCATGGAGGCTGAAAGATTAACAGCCACAGGTCCCTTCTTTTTCCTTAGCACCTGGTCAACAGTTAGGGCCAGAGTAAAATCTTCTCCCGGAGCTCTTCCTTTCTCATCAACCAGAGCCAGGCGATCAGCATCGGCGTCTTGCGCCAGTCCCAGATCAGCCTTAAAATGTCTTACTTTTTCACACAGGGTAGAGAGATTTTCAGCTACTGGTTCTGATTGATGAGCAAAAGAGCCGGTGATTTCGGTGTTGAGCAAGAGCACCTGACAGCCAAGTTCTTTTAAAAATTGGGGCATAAGAGTAGCTCCAGCTCCATTGGCGCAGTCGGCTACCACGCGAAATTTTCTTCTTCTAATAGCCTTTAAGTTCAATTGGCTTAGAATTTTTTGGAGATGGAGTTCTCCTGCATTTTTTTCCTGAAGGATGGGTTTTATTCTTTCGGCCGGGACAAAGGTGAATTCTCCTTGATGAAAAATATCCAGGAATTCTTCTACCTGAGAGGCTTTCAGATAGAGTCCTTCGGGTCCGATGAACTTTAAGCCATTCCATTCCAGCGGATTATGGCTGGCCGTAATAACAACTGCTCCAGCCATCTGTTTTTCTTTGGTTAGAAAAAGGATGGTAGGAATGGGCAAAATCCCCACTTCAACCGGCTGGCAGCCAGTGGCCAGAAGAGAAGAAATAACTGCTTTTTTCAACATAACACCAGATGGACGGGGATCCTGGCCTATCATAATCATACCGGGACCGAGATAGGTCCCAAAAGCCGCAGCAAATCTGGCAGCTATCTGGGGTGTCAGACTTTCTCCAACGATTCCCCTGACTCCAGATACACTAACTTTTAGCGGCAGTGCTTTTCTCATAATTTAACTCATTAATCTACTTAAAAAGGATAAAACCCGGTCCACTTCAAGCTGGGCCCGGTTTTTAGAAGGACTTTCGGCTATAATTCTTATAATTGGTTCAGTAGCGGAGGCCCGAATGTGAATCCAGAAATCTTTTTCAGTTATTCTCAACCCATCTGTGGAATTTATTTCCTTTTCAGGATAAAGTTTTCTGGTTTCGGCCACCAGGCTATGAAGACGATGGGGAGGACAGACTATTTTATCTTTAACAATATGATAACGAGGAAGTTCTCTCACCAGTTCGGAAAGTTTTTTCTGACTTATGGCCATCATTTCTAAGACCAAGCCCATTATCACCCAGCCATCAAAGGCCGGCTGAAAATTTTTTAAAGCCAGGCCACCGCTGCCTTCTCCGCCTATGGCTGCTCCTTCCTGGAGCATGGTCTGGATAATAGAAGATTGGCCAACCCTGGTTCTAATCACCTGCCGGCCAAATTTCTTGGCGACCTCTTCTACCATCATTGAGGTCGAAAGATTAGTTACTACCGGCCCGGGCTGAAAGCCTAAATAATAGCTGGCTATTAAGGGCAGTGTATATTCCTCAGAAAGGGTTTCGCCGGTTTCGGTAATTAAGGAAACGCGGCTGACATCGCTATTTAATAGAAAACCCACCTGAGCACCAGTGGCTTTGACCAAAGAGGCTACTTCGCCCGCATTTCTGGGTCGTGGTTCAGGATCATGGGGGAAATAGCCATTACCTTCGTTATTGATGGCAATTAATTCCACTCCGAGCTCGCTCATAAAACGATCAATGAGTTTGGAGCCGGCGCCATTACAGGGATCGACTACCACTTTAAATTTTGCTTGACCGATTTCTTTTATTTTTATCTTATTTCGGAGCCAGGAAAAGTAGACTTCAGCCGGGTTAATTTCATGAATAATTTTTGGAAATTTTCTGGCTGATTTATAACGGAAGCGGTTAAGGTGATAAATATCAAGCAGGTCAGCCCCTTGAAATTCATTGAGGTAAGTTCCGCTGCTATTGATAAAATTCAAAGCATTCCATTCAGCTGGATTGTGCCCGGCAGTGATAGAAATAGCGCCTCGAACTTTATATTTTTTTGTCAGGAATTGAATGATGGGGGTGGGACAAAGACCCAGGTCTATCACTTCGTGGCCGGTAGATAAGAGGGAAGAAATTACAGCTTCTTTTATCATCGGGCCAGATTTTCGGGTATCACGACCGACCATAATTGGACCGGCGGGCAGCATAGTGCCGAAAGCACAAGCAAAATCAAGGACAAGCTCAGGGGTGAGTGCCTGTCCGACTACGCCGCGAACTCCAGATAGGCTTAATTTCAGAAGTTTCATTTTTATTTCTCAATAAATTTATCACTTCCCCTGCATTTTATCAATTTAAGGTATTTTATTATTTAAGCCTATATCTTGAAGATTTTAGTTTAAAAAAAAGAGGAAAAAAGAACAGGAGAGAGATTTTTTCAACTTTTAGGAAAAGAAAACGACTAAATTAATAGAAATTCCTCCCGAGGAGGGCGGGAGAAGGACTCTCGGGGGGCGTCCTTCTCCAGTAGATCTTACGCCTTGGATGGAGGCCCTCCTCTTTTTTATTTTAATATTCATCATTTTCTGAAAAAAATCAATAGAAATCTTATCTTTTGTTCAAAAAATTTTGGTTGGACTTGCTTCTTCAAGTTGTTGTATTATTTTTCTACGGATATTCGGGAGGCAAATATGGATGTAAAAAAATTCATTGAAAGACAGGTAGAAGAGATTAAGAAAACAGTTGGAGGGAACAAAGCAATTTCAGCCTTATCAGGTGGAGTGGATAGCTCGGTGGCCACCGTCCTGGCTCATAAAGCCCTTGGTTCTCAACTTAAAGTTATTTTCATTGACCATGGGCTCATGCGAGAAAATGAGCCTCAAGAAGTTAAATCAGCTTTCGCCCGCCTGGGAATTAATATAGAAGTGGTTAAGGCTGAAAATGAATTTTTTGAAGCTCTTAAAGACAAGGTTGATCCCGAAGAAAAGCGAAAAGCGTTTAGATACGCTTTTTATAAAGTATTTGGTCGGGAAGTCCTGAAAAGCAAAGCCCGCTATCTGATTCAGGGAACTATTGCAGCTGATATTATTGAAACTCAGGGCGGCATAAAAACCCAGCATAACATTCTGGAACAAATCGGGATAGACCCAGAAAAAGGTTTTGGCTTTAAAATAATTGAACCTCTAAAAGAGCTTTTCAAACATGAAGTTCGACAGGTAGGTAAGGAACTGGGCCTGCCTGAAGTCATATTTCAAAGGATGCCGTTTCCGGGGCCGGCCTTAGCTACCAGAATAATTGGGGAGGTTACTCCGGAAAAGGTTGAACTGGTCAGAAAAGCTACTCGAATTGTAGAAGAAGAGTTGGCTTCTCTTCAACCTTTCCAGGCTTTTGCCGTGCTGATGAATGATATGGGAACCGGCATAGTGGAGGGAAAAAGAAAATTTGGCCATATAATCGTTATCAGATCAGTTGAAAGTTTAGATGCCATGACAGCTCAGCCGACGCCTGTTCCCTGGGATTTACTGACAAGACTGGCCAGAAGAATTACAGAGGAAATTCCGGCTGTTGTTCGGGTAGTTTATGAAATTACTCCAAAGCCACCGGCCACCATTGAATATATTTAATTTCTAAAAAACTGGGGCTCAAGCGGTGGAAAGCAGGCTGAAGAAAAAAGGTGAGGAACTGAAGGCCTGGTTTTTGGGCCGAATTTTATAATCGTCATAATCAGGAATTAACGCCAAAAGAACAATAAAAAGGAAAAGGAGGAAGAAAGATGCCTTTTATCAGTAAAAAAAATTCAGAAAATCCAACTTTAGGTGTTTTTGTGCCCTGTGATCCCAGGATAGATGAGGCTTCCAGAACCAGAGCTTTTAACATCGGGAAAATGACTGCCAGGTTACTGGCCAGAAACCTAAAACTTCCAGATGGAACTTCGCCCAATGTTTTTTACTGCTCTCACCTGGTAGATTCAGAGGCAACCGCTGATAGCGGAGCTGAGGAGATGAAAGAAGCCGGGGTGGAAGGGATTTTCATTGTCCCTGACACCTGGTTCTTCCCCGGCAAATCGGCAATGGCTCTGACTGCTCATTTTCCCCCTGATACCCCGCTGGCCTGTATCGGTGGCAATAATGCTGCCAAGCCCGGGGTAGTGGGGATTGATGCTCTGGTTGGTGCTTATGCCCAAACCGGCCGACTGTGCCCGATGATTATCGGTGATATGCCGGAAACCGGCCTGGAGCCAGAATTCGGCGGCAAAACAAGCGAAGAGATTATTGATCTGGGTTATGCTCTGTTGACCAGAGTAGCTCTTAGGGGTAGAAGGTATGTTTCCATTGATACAGATTCCATGCAGATGGAAACAGCTTTGAACCATGTTCATGCGGCCAGAAAATATTTTGGCTTGGAATCGACCAGAGAATCGATGAAGCTCTTTGCTGATATGCTGCGGAAAAAAGGAGGTTATGACCCGGAGGAACTCAAGGCTTTGCGCCACTGGGTGATAAATGTCAAGTTTAAAAATCGTATTTTTACCAATACTGACGAGGTAAAAAAGTCAAAGTGGCGGATGCTTACTGGATTGGATGAAGTTAAACCACCGGCGCTAACAGCCGAAGATAAAAGTAAACTGGACGAAGGTCTGGCTCTTTATCTTATCATCAGAAATTATCTACGAGAGGTTAAGGCCATTGGCGGCGGCTGGACCAGCCAGTTATCCTGGGGCTCAGACCGGCGGGGGATACCTCTAACCACAGCCGACATAGCTGAGTCTCTGTTTAATTCCACCGAAGATCATACCGGGAAAAAACCGGTGATACCTTTTGCTACTGAAAATGATATTCAGGGTCTGCTGACTATGATTTTTTATTGCTACCTGAGCGGCGGTCAGCCAACCCTGTTTATGGATTTTCGTAAAGTCTATGAACCCTGGGAAATAGAAAAAAAAGCTAAAGAGCTTGGCCTTGATCTATCTCCTTACCGGGAGCAGAGCTGGCTGAAACGAGGCTTTATTGATGGTAATAATTCTGGTTCGGCTTCTCTGGATTATGCTAATCGGGCTTATCTCTTTAAAGCCATTGAATATTATTTCCCGGGCTTAGGTTTTTCGGTGAGCTACCTTTCTCCGGGAGGAATAAAGGGCCTGGCTGGCCGCGTGGCTTACTCTTCTCTTTCCGGCCTTTTTACTATGATTCAGGATGAAGCGGAAAGTGTGGAATTACCGCCCGAGCTGGCTGAGGAAGTCTGCCAGGCCTCTGATTATTCCTGGCCCCATACCCTGGTCACTTTTGAACATCTACCTGCTGGCCTGGTTAAGATGGGAATGCCGGCCAACCATTTTCACCTGATAAAGGGATTGAATCGGCGTCGCTGGCAGTATTTTTCTGATTTTACCAATGTTCTCAACTATAAATGGGAAATTTTGCCAGAATATCAGGAAGGAGTTGACCGGCCAGTTCCTATGCTTTACCGCCTGAATGGGGGAGAAGTTCAAGCCAAACTTCTTCAGGCCAGGAAATAGGATGCTGAATTTCTCCCTTTTATTGACAGGTAGTTGATATTTTGCTATTTTTCTGCTCTGTGGCGCTATCGTCTAGAGGCCTAGGACGGGTGGTTCTCAGCCATCAAACCGGGGTTCGAATCCCCGTAGCGCTGCTTCTCTTTCATCTTTTAGTTTTTTGACAGCAGGTGTGTTCCCCTTACTTCTTATGGGGTAAAGCCGCAAGCTTAGCTTTGTAAGCATCTTCATCATTTATTCTGTAAGTTAAATCTTTGTTCAGTTGTTCCAGCTGCTGTAAATATCTGTTGTTCTGATAAGTGTAGGGGCTGAGCTTCCAGCTATTCGGGGAAGAGAAAGTAAAAACATAATAAACAAAATATTTGTCGTAGGGGTAGAGCCAGACTTCTGCTGTATTGGCTTGAATGTCCTCATTGGAACGGTCATTAACATCCTGGCTGCTGGTATTACCTGTTCCCTGCTGAATGGACATCATCCAGTCATTGTTCTGGCGATAATCGATGGAAGCCGGTGGGCCGTTGAGCAGATAAACTCTTGCCCGATCAGTATTCCAGGGCTGGGTATGATTTTCAGTTTTGTAAACTTTTTCGATATAAGCAATTCTGGCGTCAAATTGTTGTTTGGCTAAAGGTGACCGAACTTCCCAGAAAAGTTTCTGAAATTCCAGACGTCCGGCGTCAGTCAATTTTTTGTAGGTATCCCTTTCAAAGTCCTGCATAATGAAATAATGTTTGGCGTACCAGGAATCCTTAGAAGGAAGATAATTTAATCCGCACCCGGTTAAAACCAGAATAAAAAAGAAAAGAAATAAATTTTTAATTTTCATTGTCCTTCCTTTGCCCACATGATTCTATCAATAAAATAAGGTTAAGTCTTTTAATTGTCAACGGTTTTTCTTATGTTTTTGACCCAAGATTTGGATTTATGATAAACTGAAAAAAACATGAGAGGGCGAAAAGGAATTTTTATCCTTTTTCTGGTAATAGTATTTTCTATTCTGATCTCATCTGCTTTTATCAGCCGTATTCAGCTTCAGATGCCGCGTCTCTTTCAAAAAGGGATAGCATTTACCGGTTACTCGCAGGAAGCTTATTCTGGATGGCAGGCAGAGCAATCCTTACAGAATCTTAAAAAAACTAATGCCTGTTGGATTAGCCTTCTTGTTACTGGCTATCAGGATAACATAGAGTCCACTTATATTGATTATCACAGTGCCTCTACTCCCAGTGATGATTCTCTACGACATATTATTTCATATGCTCATCAACTTGGCCTGAAGGTAATGCTAAAACCCCATGTTGATCTTCTTAATGATCCTGCCCACTGGAGAGGGCAAATTGGGCTGAACTTTGATGAAGCTCTCTGGCAGCAGTGGTTCAATTCCTATCAGCAGTTTATTTTGCATTACGCCGCCATAGCCGCCGAAAGCAGAGTTGAGCAATTCTGCCTTGGATGTGAGCTGGATGCGAGCGTTTCTCGGGCTCAAGATTGGAGGCAAATTATTGCTTCTGTTAGGCAAATTTATCCTGGCCCCCTGGTTTATGCTGATGACCAGTTAGAAAGCCGTCCGGATGCGGTCACCTTCTGGGACACCCTGGATTTTATCGGCCAGGACCTTTATCCCACTCTTACCAATCAGATTCATCCTTCCGTTTCAGAATTATGTCTTGGCTGGAAGCGACTGCTCGTTAAAATTAAAGCTTTAGCTGATAAATGGGGAAAACAAGTTCTAATCACTGAAATTGGTTTTCGCAGTGTGCTGGGTGGAGCCCAGAATCCATGGGACTGGCAAAAACCAGGGCCGGTGGATTTGGTGGTTCAGCGTAAATGCTATGAAGCAGCTTTAAGAATGGTGGCTGGCAGAACTTACCTGGCTGGGATGTTCTGGTGGCAGTGGTTGCCCGACCCGTCTATTGGCGGGCCTAATGATAATGGTTTTACTCCTTATGGCAAACCAGCTGAAAAAGTGCTTCGCCTCCGCTTTCTTCTTCCAATGTAAGCAGTCCGTATTTTTAAACGGTTGGGTGAGAAGTTTCCACTGAATGCAGGCTAAAATGAGAAGAGGTAGAATATAAGTTGGAAATCTTAATCGGAGCGGGAAGACAAAAGAACAGGCCTGAATTTTTTGACAAATTGTTTGTAAATTGATATTTCTTTTTTTCTTATATTTTTTAATTTGTCAGGAGTGGTCATGGAAAAACTAATTAGCAGGGTGAAGAAAAGCTTTGAAATAAAATTCAATCGGCAGCCGCTGTTAATCGCTTCTCCCGGTCGAATTAATCTGATTGGAGAGCATACTGATTATAATGAAGGTTTTGTCCTGCCAGGAGCTACAGACCGGGTAATTATCCTGGGAATTGCCCCGCGGTCGGACCGGCGCTGTCATTTTTACTCCCTTGATTTTGATCAATATTTTGAAACTGACCTGGATCATCTTCACCACTCTCCGTTACGCTGGCCAGACTATCTTCAGGGGGTACTTGACCAGTTTCTCCAGGCCGGTTATAAGATTCAAGGAGTAGAGCTGGCTTTCGGCGGGAATGTTCCTATCGGCGGAGGCATGTCTTCTTCTGCGGCGGTTGAGGGGGGAATGGCCTTTGCCCTTAATTATCTTTTTGGCCTTAATCTGGATCTTCTGACTCTGACCAGGTTAGCTCAGAAGGCAGAAAATGAATTTGTCGGCGTCAAATGTGGCATTATGGATATGTTTGCCAATCTTCATGGACAACCCAGGAAGGTTCTCAAAATTGATTGCCGGTCTTTGGAATTTGAATATTATCCTTTTGAACGAGAGGATATTTCTGTGGTTATCAGCGATACTTTAGTCCGGAGAGAGCTGGCTTCATCCGAATATAATGTCCGTCGGCAACAATGTGAAGAAGGAGTAAGGCTTCTTCAGAAATATTATTCTAACCTCAAAAGTTTGCGAGATGTGGATCTAAAAATGCTGGAAGAACATCAGGCGGAGTTTGACCCCGTCATCTGGAAAAGATGTGCTTATGTGGTTAAAGAAAATCTGAGGGTAAACCTGGCTTGTAAGGATCTGCTCAGAAATGACCTGGTTTCTTTTGGTCAGAGAATGTATGAATCACATCTGGGGCTGAGAGATGAATATGAAGTCAGCTCACCGGAACTAAATTGCCTGGTTGAATCGGCCTCTGAGGTCCCTGGAGTTCTTGGCTCCAGGATGATGGGGGCCGGCTTTGGCGGTTGCACCATCAGTCTGGTGGAAGATTCTGGAGTTGAAGAATTCAAAAGGAAAGTATCTGCTGATTATCAGCGGATAACCGGCCGCAATCCAGCTATCCATGTTGTTAGGATTGAATCAGGAACCAGGATTCTGGAAACCTGAGCTTTTGCAGGAGCCGCTGATCTGGAATCTTTATCCCGGTCCGGCGCTCGGAAGAAGAGAAGAAACTCGACCTTGGCCAAGGCAGAAGAAAATATTACCAATTCCGGGCAGCCTGTTTTTATGGTGGAATTCTAACTGCTGATGCCGTCAGTTGTTCTTTTCTTTGTGCTTAGTGCTGAAATTATAGGAGAAACTGGAAGAATTGATTATCTATCACTTTGAGGAAGCTAATCTTAAAAGGCGGGCTGAGTATTCTACCAGGGACCTGATCGTAAGAATTATATCGCCCTTCGTAGCCTGATTTTGTTTTTCCTTAGATATATAAAAGAGTGGCAGCTCCGGAGGGGGTGGAGCTGCCTGTTTATACAAGAAGGAGGGTTTTGGGGAGGTTGGCTGGGAAGCTAGGATTCGAACCTAGATAACATGATCCAGAGTCATGTGTCCTACCGTTGGACGACTTCCCAGCACTCGCTTAAATATAGCTAATTCCAGTCAAATTTTCAAGGGTTGGCAGAACCGGAAACAAATTATTAGACATTTTGTTCTCAAGTTCGGGTATAATAATAAATCTTAATTCGGTATGGGAAATTATGGCCAAGAAGAATCTTAATTATCTGATTATAGCTCTTATTACTGCTGTTTTCCTCTGGTTTTTTTTAAAAAGGGTTAACTGGGCAGATACCTGGCGGTATTTGAAGCAGGTAAATCTTCTCCTTATAACTCTGACTCTGCTTCTCGTTCCCCTGCATTTGATAACCAGGTCTATTCGCTGGAAATTTCTATTGCAGCCCTTAAAACGGGACCTTAAACTAAAAAATGCAATAGAAGCCAATACCCTCGGTTTTACTGTTACTTTGATTTTCCCCGGCCGGGTGGGAGAACTGGTCAGGCCAGTTTATTTAGCAGGCAAAGAAAAATTGAGTGCCGGCTATTTAATTGGAACGATTGTAGTTGAAAGAATATTTGATATGCTGGCCATGTGCTTTTTGCTCGGGGCTTTTTTATTTATAAGACCCTTTTATGGTCATTATCTCGTTGCCAAGCCAGAAGCTTATTTTCATCTTTATTTCTGGGGCAAGGTGGGGCTGGCTTTCTCTGGAGTTCTTCTGGCTATTATTTTGGTAATTTATTTTTTAAAGAACAGAGCAGTAAAGGTAGTCTGTTTTTTGTTCAGACCATTTCCTCAGAAAATTAGAATAAGGGTGGAAGCTTTCAGCTTCGAATTTATTGAGGGATTACGCTTTTTCCATTCTTTTTTTCGTTTGATTGTTTATTTTAGTCTATCTCTGATGGTTTGGATTGGCATCTGCTTTTTTTACTGGATTTTCTTTCTGGCTTATGGCTTAAAAATTCCGTTGGTATTATCCATTCCTTATGTTTTTCTGACCATGGTTGGAGCTTCCATTCCTACTCCGGGGATGGCTGGTGGCTTTGATTATTTCAGCAAATTGGGATTTACCACCATTTATGGCCTTGACCCCAATTTAGCTGTGGGAATGACTATAGTCATCCATTCGGTCCAAATCTTGGTGACATGCGGACTGGGTTATGCTATATTATGGAAAAATGGTTTGAGTCTTTTTCAGATAAGAAAGCTGGGAGAAGGGAAGAAGTAATGCGCTGTCCGTTTTGTGGTTTCCTGGAAAGTAAGGTAATCGATTCACGGGAAAGCAAAAAAGGAGTATCTATCAGAAGGAGACGGGAATGTCTCTCCTGTAAAAAGCGCTTTACTACCTATGAACGAATAGAGCAAATTCCTTATATGGTTGTGAAAAAAGACGGTAGCAGACAGCCCTTTGACAGCCAGAAATTGTTGCGGGGCATGATGAAAGCCTGTGAGAAAAGGCCAATTCAGATCAGTCAATTAGAAGAGATTGTGGAAGAAATTGAAGCTATCGTGCAGGAAAGGCCGGATAAAGAAATTGAATCATCGGAAATTGGCCAGATAGTTATGGAAAGATTAAAAGCTCTGGATAAGGTAGCCTATATCCGTTTTGCTTCAGTCTACCGCGAATTCAAAGATGTGGTAGAATTTAAACATGTCCTGGAAAATCTACTCAAAGAAAAATAAAATTCAGATTTAATTAGACATGAAAAAGAAAATAAGACCTGTAGCCAGAATTTTTAAAGTTGAAACGAAAATTAGGGAAGTCAGTGGTGAGGTAATAATCAGGCGGGAGAGCCTGAGTAGCTGGAACCTTTTATGGGAGCCGGCAGTTGATGTTTATGAGAAAGAGCAGGAGCTGGTGGTAGAGGTGGAAGTGCCCGGAATTCCAGCCAAGGACTTAAGGATTGCCCAGTGGGGAAACCGCCTGGAAATCAGTGGCTTGAAAAAAGAGACAGTGGAAGCCAAAAAACTTAAGTTTCATCGTCTGGAAAGAGAAATGGGCTTTTTCCGGAAAGAAATTATTTTGCCGGTTCCGGTTTCTATGGAAAAAACCACCGCCTTTCTGGAAAATGGAGTACTGACCATTATCCTGAAAAAAGCAAAAAAGGAGAATAAAGAAATTGAAGTCAAAATACAAAAAACAGGTGAAGAAAGTGGAGGAGGTCAATAATGTCCCAGTTTGATGGTTCCCCTGATGAACCCATTGATGGCTTAACTGAAGAACAGCAGCAGAAGCTGCAGATACCGGAAAAACTGCCGGTACTATTATTGAGAGATGTGGTTATTTTCCCTTATATGATTGCCCCGCTTTATGTAGGCCGGGAGAAATCCAAGGCGGCTATAGATTATAGTCTTTCCACCAACAGGATGATTTTACTGCTCACTCAGAAAGATATGGAAATTGAAGAGCCGAAGCGAAATGACGTTTATGAAGTGGGCACCGTCTCTCTGATTATGCGCATGCTCAAGTTGCCTGATGGTCGGATAAGAATTTTAGCCCAGGGGCTGGTAAGGGCCAGAATTGAAACTTTTGAAGATGAGGGACCTTTTATTCAGGCAAAAATTACTGTTTATCCCGAACCAGCTCAGGTGGAGAAGAATTTAGAAGTTGAGGCTTTAATCAGAAATGTGCGAGCGGGATTGGAAAAAGCTACTACTCTGGGGAAATCAATCCAGCCTGAAATTCTGGTTATTGCTGCCAATTTGGAAGATCCGGGAAGGCTGGCAGACTTAACCGCTTCCAATCTGGAACTGAAAGTCCAGGAAGCGCAAGAAATCCTGGAAATCGCCGATCCTGTACAGAGATTGCGGCGGGTTTATGAACTGCTGGTTAGAGAACTGGAACTCCTGGAAATGCAATCCAAAATTTCCAATGAGGCCCGGGGAGAACTGGACAAGCTCCAGCGGCAGTACTTTCTCCGCCAGCAAATGAAAGCCATTCAAAAGGAATTGGGAGAAGGCTCGGAGCTTCAGGAAGAAGTAAAAGCTTACCAAGAGAAGCTAAAAAATTTGAAAGTTAGTGAGGAAGTAAGAGAAGAGCTGGAAAAACAAATCAACCGTCTTTCTCAGATGCATCCTGAATCAGCAGAAACGGCGGTCATCAGAAATTATTTAGATTGGATGTTCTCACTTCCCTGGGATGTAAGTACCAAAGATAACCTTGATTTGAAAAAAGCTAAAGAGATTCTGGATGAAGACCATTATGGTCTGGAGAAGGTTAAAGAAAGAATAATTGAATACTTGAGCGTCCGGAAGCTTTCTAAGAAAATCAAAGGTCCTATTCTTTGCTTTGTTGGACCGCCAGGAGTGGGCAAAACCTCACTGGGCAGATCCATTGCCCGAGCTCTGGGAAGAAAATTTGTTCGGATTTCCCTTGGTGGCGTCCATGATGAAGCTGAAATCAGGGGGCACAGGCGGACTTATGTGGGGGCTATGCCCGGTAAAATTATTCAGAGTTTGAGGCGGGCCGGTTCTAATAACCCGGTGTTTATGATGGATGAGGTGGATAAAATAGGAGCTGATTTCAGAGGTGACCCTTCTTCCGCCTTGCTTGAAGTTTTGGATCCGGAACAAAACAATAGTTTTCTTGACCATTATTTGGGTGTTCCCTTTGATCTTTCGAAAGTAATGTTTATTACAACAGCTAATCTTCTTGATCCCATTCAGCCAGCCTTTAGAGATCGAATGGAAATAATTGAAATTCCTGGTTATACTGAAGAAGAAAAACTTCAGATTGCTCTGCGTCACTTAGTGCCAAAACAGATTGCTGAACATTCGTTAAAGCCAGAATGGATAGATATTTCTGAGGGAGCTTTGAAAGCCATAATTTCTCAGTACACCAGAGAAGCTGGAGTTAGAAATCTGGAAAGGGAAATTGCTACCATCTGTCGGAAGGTGGCCAGACAGATTGCTGAAGGTAAGAAAGGAAAAGTCAAAATAACCGCTCAGAACATTGAGAAATTTCTTGGACCTCCTCGAATTTTCCGGGATCAGTTGACCAAGAAAGACCAGGTAGGCGTGGCTACAGGAGTTGCCTGGACTGCGGCCGGAGGCGAAATTTTATTTGTTGAAGTAACCAAGATGCAGGGGAAAGGCAATTTGATGTTGACAGGCAGTTTGGGCGAAGTCATGAAAGAATCGGCTCAGGCGGCCTTAAGTTATTCCCGAGCTCATGCCAAGGAATTTGGTATAGACAGCAAAATTTTTTTGGAAAATGATTTCCATATACATATTCCTGAAGGAGCCATACCCAAGGATGGACCTTCAGCTGGAGTGACCATAGCTACTGCTTTTATTTCTGTTTGCACTAATATTCCGGTGCGTTGGAATGTAGCTATGACCGGGGAGATAACTCTTCGTGGAAACGTTTTACCAGTCGGGGGAATTAAAGAAAAAGTCCTGGCTGCTCAGCGAGCGGGAATCAAAAAGATGATTTTGCCTTTGCCTAATAAAAAGGATCTGGTGGATATTCCCCAAAAAATAAGGGAGGAAATGGAATTTATTTTTGTCGAGGATATTAAAGAAGTTTTTAAGGAAGCCCTGGCTGCTCCCCTTGGTGGAGAAAAGCAAGATAAAAAAAGAGCCTCGACTGCTGTAGCCGCCAAAAGTGAGAAGAAAAAGAAAAAATCTTCATCCCGCCATGCTGGGTTGAAGAAGAAATAATATTCGAGCTTAGCTGGCTTCTTTTCGGTTAAATAAAAGACTTCCCTTCGAATACCAGCTCCGCCGGCCCAATCTGGTAAATTTTATCTTTTTCCCACTCCACCAGAAGGGGCCCCATGCTGGTCCAGACCTTGACCTTGCGGTCAGTTAGTCCCTTGAGAATAGAAGCCACGGCAGCCGCGCAGGATCCACTGCCTGAAGAAAGAGTCTCTCCTACCCCTCTTTCCCAGAAAAGGACCTCAATTTCCTGCCGATTTAAAACTCTGATAAACTCCACGTTGGTTCTGCGAGGGAAAAATGGATGATTTTCAAGTTCCTGTCCTACCTGATGCCATTCTATTCTGGCCGGGAAAAACCTCTCTACAAAAATGTCACAATGAGGATTACCCACGGAGACACAGGTGATGTGATAGATTTTGCGATTGATGGACAGAGGATAATCGATTATTAAGTCATGCTCAGAACCATCATCGAAAGGCAAATCTCTGGAAGAAAACTTAGGCGAACCCATCTCGATTTTTACTTCGTAACGGTAACCATTTTTTCCAGTTAATTCACAATTTCTCTTACCTGCAACCGTATCGAAAGTGACGGTCTCCGCGGGTATCTTCTTATAGTGGAAAAGATAAGTAGCAGCGCACCGCAGCCCGTTGCCCGAGATCTCTGGTTCAGAACCATCGGCATTAAAAATTCGGAAATTTACCTCGCTTTTTTCTCTATCGACAATTTTAATCAGAATTAAACCATCGGCTCCAATTCCTGTGTGCCGATCACACAGACGACGGGTAGTCTCAGTAAGCTGTTCTTCCTTTAACTCAGAATTATGTTCTATTACCAGAAAGTCATTTCCCAGCGCATGGAGTTTGGCAAAGTTCATCCCGGGACCTTTAAAGTAGTTATAAAATCAATTTTCTCGCCATCACTTTCTCTTCTTACCAGCAAAATAATCTCTTCACCAGCTTCGGCCTTTCTCAATATATCCTGAAATTCACGGACCGAAGTTATTTTCATCCTGTTGACTTCGAGAATAATATCACCGGGCTGGAGGCCAGCTTTGGCAGCTTCACCATAATCTTTGACATCTGTAATCAGCAGGCCTTCGGAAGTGGATAAACCATATCTGCGAGCTAAGGATGGGGTCAGGGCAGTAAGGGTCATCCCCACATCTTTATCTACCTTTTCTTCTTTCTTTTCTGAGGGCTGAAGTTCGAGCTCATCTATAGTAGCTTTAACTGTCATTTCTTTTCCGTCTCGAATTATCTTCAAAGTAACAACATTGCCTGGCTGGATATCGGCAACTTTAAAGCGGAGATCTTTCCAGTTTTCTACCTTCTGTCCATTTATTTCAGTAATCACATCATATTTTTTCAGTCCAGCTTTGTCAGCCGGGCTATCGGGCTCAACCTGAGAAATAATGACTCCCTTATCCACCGTAAGCTTCAGTTGCTTTTTCATCGCCTCAGTTATATCGGTGCCTCTTATTCCCAGTCTACCTCTGATTACCCTGCCTTTTTCTTTAAGCTGGACTACTACCTTCTTAGCAATGTCAGAAGGAATTGCAAAGCCTATGCCAATATTTCCCCCAGTTGGGGTCAGAATATTGCTGTTAATACCGATTACCTCTCCTCGCAGGTTAATTAATGGTCCGCCGGAGTTACCCCGGTTTATCGCTGCATCTGTTTGGATAAAATCTTCATAGGTTGGGGTGTTGCCGCCGAGGCCCAATTGTCGCCCCTTGGCGCTGATAATTCCAGCCGTTACTGTGTTTTCCATTCCGTAAGGGTTGCCTATGGCCAGAACCCATTCTCCGACCTTAATAGCTGAAGAATCTCCTAAAACGGCATAGGGAAAGTCTTTGCCATTTATTTTAATCAAAGCCAGATCAGTAGGTGGGTCGGTTCCTTTTCGTTCAGCTTGATACTCCTTTCCATCTTTGGTAGTAACTGTGATTTTAACTGCTCCTTCCACGATGTGATTATTGGTCAGGATATAACCATCTGGAGAGATGAAAAAGCCTGAGCCCAGAGCTTCAGAATGGTATTCTTGCTGTTTTCCTCTGGTCTGAGGTGGATTGCCAAAAAATCTATCCCAGAAGTCTTCAAAGGGCCAACCTTCATTCAAGCTGAAACTTGGCACTTTCTCCACTCTTTCAGTAACAATCCTCACTACTGTTGGGCCGAGTTTTTCTACAATTTTAACAAAATCCTGATTAAGGTTGCTTTCCAGGCTTGCTGGCGGTTTTTCAGCCGCAAACAGATTATTAACAGTAGATTGACTATTGTTTGTAATTGGCGGCTGAGTAATTGGTTTTTCAGGCGAGAGGAAAATGTATCCTGCTACCAGTAACCCAGCTAAAAAACTGAGTCCACCAATCCATAGATATTTTTTCATCTTAGCCTCCCTGCTTGTTAAAAATTTATCATACTGGCAATTAAATTTCAACTCTTTTTTATTTCTTTTTAGAAAAATCAAACGATAAAACCCGCTAAATGGTTGCATTCATTAGCTGATAAATATAAGATTATAAAAACATAAAATGATTTCGGAAAGCAGATAAATGGTCCAAGAAAAAAAGTTCAAACGGGGTCTGTTAATTGTTTTTGAAGGGATAGATGGCTGTGGCAAGTCAACCCAGGCCGAGATTTTATCCAAAAAACTGCAAAGAAAAGGAATTGCGGTTTTGACCTTGAGAGAGCCAAGTTCTGGCAACTGGGGAACAAAAATCAGGGAATTGGCCAGAAAAAAAGGCTCAATTTCTGCCAGAAAAGAACTGGAGTTTTTTCTTAAAGATCGAAAAGAAAATATTAGTCAAAATATCCTTCCAGCTTTAAAGTCCGGGAAAATAGTTATACTTGATCGCTATTATTATTCGACTCTTGCTTATCAAGGAGCAAAAGGAATCCCGCTGGAGGAAATCAGAGCCCGACACCGAAGTTTTCTGGTAAAGCCGGATATCTGTTTTCTGCTTGATGTTCCAGTAAGCCTTGGCTTGAGAAGAATAAAAGACCGGCCAGTTATCTATCATCTTTTTGAAGACAGAGATTATTTGAAAAAGGTCAGGAAAATTTTTCTTGCTTTGAATGACCCGGAAATAGTGATTATTGATGGACGGCAGCCCGTAAGAAAAATCAGTCAGAAAATTTGGGCAACTCTCAAAAAGAGATTTCCCCATATATTCGTGACCTGATTGCCATTTTCTTACATAATCTGCTATATTGTTAAGTCAGGCTATTTGTTTTTAGTAAAAATGACTGAAAAAAAGAAAATTATTTTTAAAATCAAAATTCCCAGACTGAATAAAAAAAGACTTCTAAAAGCTGTTCTTGTAATTTTTATTCTGGGTATCACTTTAATACTCGGAGGAATGTTTGGAGCCTTTCTGGCTATAAAAGAAAATCTCCCTTCTGTAAGTGATCTGGAGCAGATAAAACCTAAAATTATTTCTACGGTTTACTCTGATTCAGGACAGCCGATTAAAGAATTTGCCATAGAAAGAAGAATCCAGGTTCCCTATGATAAGATCCCCCTGATTTTAAAACAGGCCATCTTGGCTACTGAAGATCCAAGATTTTTTGCTCATAAGGGGCTTGATTATCGAGGCATTTTGAGAGCAATTAAGGAAGACCTTCTCCGGGTGGTAACCGGGAAAAAGAGATTGCATGGCGGCAGCACTATAACCCAGCAGTTAGCCCGAAGCCTTTTCCTGTATTCCCAGCAGACTATAAGAAGAAAACTCAAAGAAATGTTTCTGGCGGTTGAAATTGAAAGGCAATTTACCAAGGAAAAAATATTTGAGCTTTATTGCAATCAGTTTTATTTAGGTCACGGAGCCTGGGGGGTAGAAGCAGCTTCTCAACTTTATTTTGGCAAAAGTGTCAATGAGCTAACCCTGCCTGAAGCCGCTTTGATTGCTGGAATCTTCCGGGGCCCGGGCATTTATTCGCCTTATAATAATCCTTCAGTTACTTTAGCCCGGCGCAATCATGTGCTGAACCGAATGGCAGAAGAGGGATTTATAACCAGAGAAGTAGCGGAACAGGCTAAGAAGCAGCCCTTAAATGTTCTTCCTCTAAAACGAGAGACCAATGAAACCGGTTCCTACTTTTTTGAAGAGGTAAGAAAATACGTAGAAAAAGTTTATGGTGACGAAGCTCTTTACCGAGGCGGGCTTAAGATATATACCACAATTAATACTGATTTACAGCGTTATGCAGAAGAGGCCCTTTCCCGGGGACTTAGAGCTCAGGATAAAAAATACGGTTGGAGAAAAGATAAGCGTAATCTACTGGCAGAAGGTAAAACTAACGCCGTTGACCTTAGAAAATTCTGGCTGGATAGCTGGGACAGCTCCGAGCTTAAGGTGGGAGATGCGGAAGAGGCTATAGTTCTTGAAGCTGGTAAAACTGAAGCGAAGGTTAAAGTAAAAAACTACCTCTGTCAGATGAGTAACCGGAATATAGAATGGACTAAAGCCAGATTCCTGGATTCGCTAATTAAACCCGGAGATGTCATTCTGGTAGAGATAAAATCAGTAAATGAAAATGATAAAACCGCCGAGGTTTCTCTTGACCAGGAGCCTTTGTTAGAGGGTGCCTTTATGGCTATTGACCCTGTTACTGGCCAGATAAAGGCTATGGTTGGCGGCTATTCATTCAAAAGAAGTCAATTTAACCGGGCTACTCAGGCTCTTCGCCAGACTGGGTCAGCCATAAAGCCTATTCTTTATACTGCCGCTTTGGAAAAAGGCTTTACTCCGGCCAGTATTATTGTTGATGAACCAACAGAATTCATCGACAAATGGACAGGTCAGCCGTGGGCTCCAAAAAATTATGATGGTGAGTATCACGGAGCTGTAACTTTAAGAACAGGGATTGAAGAATCAAGAAATGTGGTGACAGCCAAGTTGCTTGATTATATTTCACCTCAAGTAGGTGTTGAATACTGCCGCAAATTCGGTCTGACCTCAACGATTTATCCTTATCTTTCATTAGCTCTGGGCTCTTTTGAAGTTACTCTTCAGGAGCTGGTATCAGCTTTTTCTGTCTTCCCCAATAAAGGTGTTCGTGCCCGGCCCTATTTTATAATCAAAATTGAAGATAAAGATGGAAACATCCTTGAAGAAAATGTTCCTTCAACTGAAGAAGTTATATCCCCTCAGATTGCTTATATGATGACCTACTTGCTGGAAGGGGTTGTCCAGAGGGGAACTGCCAAGGCTGCTTCTTCTTTAGATTGGCCTTTAGCTGGAAAAACAGGAACCACCAATAAGTTTACCGATGCCTGGTTCATTGGATTTTCTCCTTCTTTATGTGCTGGGGTTTGGGTTGGTTATGATACTAAGGTTACCATGGGGAGCAACCAATCTGGAGCAGTGGTGGCTTTGCCCATCTGGATAGATTTCTTTGGGAAAGTTATAGAAGAAAAGAAGAAAGAATATCAGGCAGCTCAAGCGGCTTCTGAAAATAAGGAGAAAAGTGAAAATTCTAACGAAAATTCTAATCAGAGTTTAAAAAACGAATCTTCTTCTTCTGAACAGGTCAATCCCATAGAGGATTTTGAAGTTCCTCCTAACCTGACCTTTGTTACTATTGATCGTAAAACGGGTCTTCTGGCTTCGCCAATCTGTAAGTATCCGTTTAAAGAAGTTTTCCTCCCAGGTACCGAACCTACTCGTTATTGCACTCTCCAGGATCACCTGAGAGTCCTGGATTACTATTCCGAAAGAGAAGCCCACGAGGAAATTCACCATTGAAATTAAGCTACAGGCTTCTTCTATTTAGTTTTTGGTATGAGGGCTATTTTTTTCTGTGAATTGAACCTGAGCTTCCAGAATAATGGGGCAAGCTGAATGATTTTGGGCTGGAACTTATGGAATGGCTGCTTATTCGGGGAGATGTGGTTCTGGGAGTAGAAATTCTGGGGGAGGAGCTGTAACTTCTAATCCCTGAACTCCTAACATTACTGCTCCTATTGTTTTGGTTTAAATATCTGAGCAAGTCTGAAGAATACGGGCGCTCGTAAGGGTAGGTGGAGGTACGATTAAGGCTTCTCGTAGTAATATTAGGAGAAGATGGGTACATAGGAATGTTTCTGGAAAGATTGCTGGAGCGATATTGGGGGGTGGATGAATATGGACTTTCCTCTTTTTTCCTGATCTTTTTTGGCGTTACTTTTCCTGCCGGTGAAGTTTTCGGGGAAGAAACAGTCTTTCCTTTGCCAGAATCTGCGGGCTTAACTGACTTGGGAGCTTCTTTAGGCTGAGTGACATTGCTGGCCGTCGGGCGGAGAGAACCGGGCGAAGTCACATTTCTATTATCATTTTTAATTTCCCTGAGGCTTAGACCCTGATTATCCTGTCTTAAAATCATTCTCTTGCTATCCAGCTTTTCTACTGTCAGGCGAGAGCCTTCAGGACGGAAGGGGAGCTGTCTGCTGGTCAGAGAAATTTTATTTTCCAGGTTAGCAGCTCTTAAAGCCTCCGGCCGCAAAGCAGCTCTGGAAATATCAGTAGCTCGAAGCTGATCTTTTCTCACTACAACCAGCGTTCTGGAATTCAGAGGATAATGACCGGTATAATGGTCATAAAAAACGTTGTTAATGATTACCCCGGGATAGCCATACCAGCTCAAAGGAGCCCAGGCAAAATAATCTACATCCCACCACCAGCTGACCCAGGCCGGACCCCAGATTGAAGTTGGAATCCAGTACCAACCTACGTCTATTGCCCATTGCCAGCGGCCGTAATGGAAAGCTACCCATCCCCAGGGCTCATAAGGAACCCAGGTCCATCCGGTCAGAGGTATCCAGGACCAGCGCCCGTAATAATATGGCCTCCAGTCCTCTGCCATATTATCTGGCACCCAAACGTAGCCATAGGGCGCTATATAAACCCAATGACCATATTGATCTAATTCAGCTTCAAATTCAGACAGATCTTCAGGGAGGTAACGTCGAGCATAATACCTGTTGACTTCTTTATCCCTTGATTCATTCCAGCGGTCAAAACTATCATCAGCCACAGGTCTAAAAGTCACCGGTTTAGAATTAAATCGGCCCTCAGCCATCTCCAATCTTTGTTCGGCTTTGACCAGATATGAATCCTGCTCGCCGGCGGCTTCAGCCAGCCCTTTGAAAACCAGAATTTCGGTGCCTTTATTTTCTTCGACATCAATTCGGTAAATGCCTTTTTCCAGGATGTAGAAAGAAGAATCAGGGGTATGAATCTCTATGTTTTTTTCTTTATTTAAGCTATTGACAATTATATAAACATGACCGGACCAGACCCTAAACCTGGTCAGCTCACTATCTTTTTTGGGTAAATTCAGAATATCAAGTTTTGTGTCATTATCAAGGCGAAGGTAATTTAAGCGGCCAAACTGAATTTCCAGCCGGCCGTCAGCTGTTCCCAGTCTATCGCCCTCAGCTACCGGGTCATTAATTACGGCATCTTCATAGCCTAAATCGGCTGCTCTTTGAATGAAACCCTTACCCTGAAGAAAACTGACTCTGGCGACGGAGTCATTGGTATATTTGGGTTCTTCTTGGGTATTTTGGGACTGCTGGGGCTGTGCACCTTGAGGTGTCTCCTGGGCGCTCATAATAGTAAAAAACATGAAGAAAATAACCAAGCCCATTAAAAGAATCAATCCTTTTTTCTTCATGGCACACTCCTTTTTTCACCCTTTTATATGCATATTTTGTGCCAATTTAGCCCTATTTTTATAGGGGAAAAATAACATTAGCCTCTAAAAAACTGTCTTATCTGGATGACGATTGTCATCTTTCAGGGGAAATTCCCCAATATTTATCAAAAATTCTCAATACTGGTTTTATTTCTTCGGCCAGCAGCGCAGAGCGGGAAGGATAAGATAATTTTTTATATTTTCCGCCGCTTAACCTCAGAATTACTTCTTCCACTCCAGTCTTAAGGGCTTCAAGATTATATCCGCCTTCAAGGAAAAAAATCATTCGCCCGGAGGAATTATCCCGGGCTATGTCTATCAGGGTCTGGGTCAGGTCTCCACAACCTTCGGCTGTTAGTTCCATTTGTCCTAATGGGTCTTCTTTCATCACATCAAAACCTGCTGAGACTAAAACAAATTCCGGCTGGTAAATTTGAGCTAAAGGCTGTATTAAGTTTTGGAAAATATAGAGATAATCATCGTCTTTTTTACCAGGCCTTAAAGGAATATTCAGGTTATAGCCAGCGCCTTCTTTTTCTCCTACCTCTGATGCCATTCCAGTTCCGGGGAAAAACGGACTCTGATGCAGAGATAGGTAAAGAACATCCTGCCTGTAATAAAAAGCCTTCTGAGTGCCATTACCATGATGTACATCCCAGTCAACAATCATTATTCTTTTTATTGATTTTTTTTGCCTGAGATATTCCGCTGTAATGGCTATGTTGTTGAAAAAGCAAAAGCCCATAGGTTTGGAACTTTCAGCATGATGTCCGGGCGGCCGGACAAGGGCAAAAGCATTTTCTATTTGACCTTCAAGAATGAGATCCGCTGCTACCAGCCCGGCCCCGGCAGCCAGACAGGCAACTTTATAAGTATTAGGTCCGGCTATGGTATCGGCATCAAAATGGAAATATCCCTGACCGGCCGATTCTTTAAGAAAATCAATGTAAGCTGGAAGATGAATCCAGGCCAGTTCTTCTTCTGTAGCCAGACGGGGAGAAATCAGGCTAAACCCCGATTTTAACCTGGTGGAAATGACTTCGTTAATGGCAATAATGCGGAGCGGACTTTCTATATGGTCAGGCCCCATTTCATGAAGGGCGAAGCGCCTGTCAAAAACGAGCCCAGTTTTCATCAGTTGATATTTTTATTTTTTGGGAAAAAAACTTCCAAATCCTTTTCTTCAGGTTTTTTGGTCAGGAGGCTGACAATAATCAAGCTGCCAAGAGAGACCAAAAGTGCCGGAAAAATCAGCGGTATTCCCCAGGGATCACCTTCAGGAGCTTTATCCGGGGGCAGAACTTCTGCCAGCACTTTGAAAATGATACAGACCAGAGTACCCGAGATTATAGAGGCCAATCCGCCTGCCTTGGTTGCTCGCTTCCAGGCTAAGGCGGCAATGAGGGCTGGAGTGATAGCTACTCCATAAATGGTGTAGGCGAAATAACTCATAGCCAGTACTGATTTCAGACGCAAAGCAAAAAAGAAAGCGATGACTCCAATGATCACAATGAAAAGCTTTTGCAGGGCCACCAGCTTTTTATCATCAGCTTTATCATTGATAAACCGCTGGTATATATCGTGAATTAGATTACCTGATGGGGATAGAAGATAGTTCATTCCAGTTGAGATCACCACAGCACAGGCAGCCCCCAGGAGCAGAACGCCAATGGGCGGGGGCACCAGATTCCTGGCAGCTAACAGGACGACTTTTCCTCCTTCTTTGGGAATGCTTAAATTGATCTGATCCTTAAATTTGCTATAGGAAAAAACAGCAATGATTACGACCATTGTTTCTACAAAAATGGTTCCAATCGTCCAGAAAATCACCGCCTTTTTGGCGTCTTTGGGTGAGCGTGCACTGTAAAATTTTTGATACATACTCTGGACGCCAAGGAGAAGGAACATCGTAGATAGAAAATACCCGAGGGCCTTAAGAGTAGGATGAGCTCCAAACTGATTGTTAATTATGGAAAAGTATCCTGGGGCGAGGCTTTGCCGGGCAGCCGATAACCCTCCGGCTGCAGCGTAAACAAAAGGAACTGAAAGCAAGCAGGCCAGAAGAATAATAATACCGTTGGGGAGATCGGTATAGGCTACGGCTACCATTCCTCCAAGGGCGGTAAAAAGAATGACAAAAGTGGCGGCCAGATAAATGCCCAGCCTTTCGGAAATAGCTCCATCGGTAGCCACGTTAAGAATGAAACCACCGGCTACAAATTGATAGGAGACAATGGCAGTGAAAGAAATGACCAAAGCTACTGCGCCGAAAAGTCGGGCTAAAGGGCCGTATCTTACTTCTAAAATATCACCAATAGTATATTGACCGAAGGTTTGAATTTTAGCTGCCAGAAAATAGATCATAATAATGCCTAGCCAGGCCCCGGCTGAAAGCCAGAGAGCGGAGAAACCAGCTTTGGAGGCAAACTCAGCTCCCGAAATAAAAGTTCCCGAACCGATCCAGGTGCAGATCAGAGTAAAAACCATAACTGACCATTTAAGTTTGCGGCCAGCTACCATAAAATCTTCCTGACTCTTTACCTTTTTTGCCCGTAAAAAATTAATAACAGTAAGAACCAGGAGATAGGCGAGAATAATGTAGAGGTAAAAAGACATCAGGCCCTCCTGAATAGAAAATTAAAGGAAAAAAGACAAATATAACAAAAATACCTTACTCATCAAGCGGAATGATATATCAAATATCAGAAGAGAGTCAAAAACTTTTTATCAGGCTGTCTTAGCTTTTATCTTCTGAATTATCTATTTTCTCAGTTTCTTCTTTAATTTCCTTTTCTTTTTCTTCCTCTATTGCTTTTAATTCAGGGTTTTCAGATGAAGAGGAAGCAGTTGTTTGATTTAGCTGGTGATCTTCTTCCTGGTTTATGTCTGCGAGTTCTTCCTTTTTTTCCATTCTGACTGAATAGACCTTGGTTATGTTGGGCTCCTCCATAGTTGTTCCGTAAATAAAATCTGCTACTTCCATAGTTTTGTAATTGTGGGTGATAATAATGAACTGAGTCTGATGTTTTATAGCTTTCATCAGATTGAGAAATCGGGTCAGATTAACTTCATCCAGGGCAGCATCCACCTCATCCAGTATGCAGAACGGAGATGGCTTATAGCGGAATAAGGCAAAGAGAAAAGCCAGGCTGGTCAAAGACTTTTCTCCTCCTGAAAGCAGGGCCAGGTTTTGGACTCGCTTTCCTGGAGGCTGGGCAATGATTTCCACTCCGCTGTCCAGGGGATTTTCTGGCTCCAGAAGTTTCACTTCAGCTGTGCCGCCGCGGAAAAGAAGGGCAAATATTTCCTGAAAATTTTTGTTAACCTCACTTAAGGCCGTTAAAAACTGATGCTTGCTTTCTTCATCTATTTTTTTAATGGCTTCTTGAGTGGAATAGATAGAATCGCGTAGATCCTGACGCTGTTGAATAAGGAAATCATAGCGTTTTTTCTGCTCCAGATATTCTTCTTCAGCCATCAGGTTTATAGCCCGATATCTCTGAAGGTTTTCTCTGACGGCCTCCAGCTCTTTTTCCAGGTCTTCATCCGATAGTTCTCGCGCCGGGATCGGTGGTTTGCCTTTTTTCTTCTCTTTCGGCTTTTCTTCTGTTTTGTTGAGGCTCTTTTCTTCAGCTTTTTCTGCAGTTGATTCTTCGCCCTCTTCTGCTTCTTCCTCCTGGCCTTCTTCTAAGGCCTCAGTGATTTCCTGGTTTCTTTCCCCTTCAATAGTTGGGGCTGGGGCTTCCTCAATTTCCTGCTTCAATTCTATCAGATTTTTCTTCAATTCCTGCCAGCAGGTTTCTTCCAGATTAAGGCGATCTCTTTCCACTTCAGCCTTACGGATTTCTATTTTTATTCTCTCTTCCCGGGCCTGTTCTTCTTTTTGACGAATGTCCTTCAGCTTCGATTCAATTTCTTCTAATTCTTTTTCTCTGATTTGAACCTGGCTTTCTAATTCCACCAGAGCCTGTTCTTCTTTTTGAGCCTCATCATTTAGCTTAAGTGATTTTTGTTTTAGATCTTCTATTAGTTTGCTTAGATTTTCTTTTTCCTCATCGCTGGTATAAACTTCCATTTCCAGCTGGCCTAACTTATTTTTAATTGTCTGTTGCCTTTTTTGCAGAGACTGAAGTGTCGCCCTGGTGCCGTTTATTTTTTCCTGCAGTAATTCCCGTTCTGATTTTATCTGGTAAAATTCTTGTTCTTTTATTTTTTCTTTCTCTTTGTATTCGTTAAGGATTTCTTCCTCTTCCTTTATTTTCCTTTTGATTTCTTCCAGAGCCAGCTCGGTTTGCTGGACCAATGAAACGGCCGCAGCTTTTTTCTGATTCAATTTCTCTTTTTCTTCTCCCTGGATTCTTTCTTCTTTATCTAAAATGTTGAGGCCGGAGACGAGCTTCTCCAGCTCTGATTCGGCAAATTTTTTTTCTCGTTGCAGGTCCTGAACAATTTTTTCTATTTCTGCCAGTTGTTTTCTGGTCTCTTCTCCCTGAACCTCTAATTCCTGTTTCCTGCGTTTTTTTTCTTCTAACCGGTCAACAAGAGGAATCTTTAAAGCCTGAAGGCGCTCGGTTTCTTTTTCCAGTCTTCTTTTTTCCTGGGTTATAACAAAAAGACCTTCCTTTCTCTGCGCCGGGCGCAGCAAGCCAGAAGACTGCAGGAGATCACCGCTGGCGGTAATGAAATTCAACTGGGGATATCTTTCCCAGAGTTGGATGGCGGTTAAAAGGTCTTCAACCAGAACTGCTTCTTCTAAAGATCCGAGATATTTTTCCAGTTGAGGGCGAATTTTAACCTTCTTTTTCAGTAAACCCAGAACTCCTTTTTCCTGGAAAATGGAATCAGGAATCTGCTGGCCTGATTTTTCCTGAAGAAGCAAGATATGGCCTTTGAATTCAAAGGGATAAAGTTTTTTAAAATTATCAATCAAAATAGCCTGAGCTTTAGCTTCTTCTCTCCAGAAAAGATCAAAAAGAGCTGCTTGGTCGGCGGGAATCTCTATCAACTCTGTAAACCAGCCCAGAGCCTCAGGCAGTAAATCCTGAGTGGCGGATTGGCGTTCGGCTTCAGCCATCTTGTTTAAAGCCTGCAGCTCAAAAGAGATTTCTTCCATTTCTCTCTCTAAAGCGGATAGTTCGTTTTGTAAACCGGCTATTTCCTCTTTTATCTGATTAAGATTGGTTATCAGCTGTTGAAGAGCATTTTCCTGTTCTCTTTTTCTTTGTTGCTGATTTTCTATTTCTTTATCTAAATCCTTAATTTTTTCTTCTGCCTGAATTTTTTGAGCTTTCAGGTGAGATTTTTCCTGGAGTAATTTTTCCGCCTGCTTGAGATATAATTCCAGGTCCTTTTCCAAGCGATAAAGATTATTCCGGGCTTCGGTGTTTTCTTGGATTTTAGCTAACTGATTTTTTCTGAGTTCGGTTAAAACCGATTCCTTTTCTCTGCTCAGGCTGCCAGTCTCCTTTAGAGATTGACGATTCTCTTCAGTAGCTATGGTTTTGGCCGCCAGTTCTTTTTCCATCTCCGAAAGCTGGGATAAAAGCTCAGAAATTTCGGCTTCAATTGATTCCAGTTCTTTAACCAGTTCTGCCCGGTCGGATTCAGCTTTTTTTCTGGTTGTTTCTAAATATTCCAGTCTTTTACCTTCCCGGTCAATTTCGCCTTCCAGACGCGATAATTGGCCTTTTAAGTTATAAGCCCTCTCCTTCCGGTCTTTGAGTAGTTTTTCCTGCTCCCAGAATTCTTTTCGTCTGATGGCCAGGTTTTTTTCTTCTTCTTTAACTGCGTTTGCCAGTTCTTGCTCTATCTGTAAAGCTTGCTCCAGTTGGTTTTTTATTTCTTCTTCCCAGCGGTCTAATTGCTTCATTTTCCGGTAATAATGATGGGCGGTTAATTCTCGCAATCTTTCCCTTAAGCGACGAAAACGGGCAGCCGCCAGTGCCTGTCGATAAAGAGAATTTTTGGATTTTTCCACTTCAATAATAATGTCTTCCAGACGAATAAGATTTTGTTCGCTTGATTCCAGCTTTGATTCTGCCTGCCTTTTTTTGTCTTTGTAATAGGCTGTTCCGGCTGCTTCTTCGATTAAAATTCTTTTTTCCTGAGGTTTGGAGGTAACAAAGGAACCTATGGCTCCCTGCTCAATTACAAAATATTCTTTTTCTCCGATTGAATGCTTCCATAGTTCATCCTGGATATCTTTTAGCCGGACGGACTTGCCATTCAGCCGGTATTCGCTTTCCCCCGAACGAAAGACCCGGTGAGAAATTACCAGCTCTTCCTCATTACTGAGAGTAACTATGACTTCTGCCAAGCTCAGAGGGGGTCTTTTGGTATTGCCATTAAAGATGATATCTTCAGTCCGGTCACCGCGAACAGATTTAAGCCGCATGCCTCCCAGAGCCCAGAGGATGGCGTCGACAATATTACTTTTGCCGGTTCCATTAGGCCCGACAATTGCGGTAATTCCAGGATGAAAAAGAATTTTGCTGCGATCAGCAAATGATTTAAATCCTTGTACCTCTAACTTTTTAATAAACATCGGGTGCCCATTCCTGATTTAATTTACCCAGAATTTAACTGGAGGCTTAAGCGGTAACTGATTTTTACAGTACCTCCCACCAGGTGTCCTGGCGTTTAGATTAGTATTGTAATCAAATAATGGGCTTTTGAGAAGTAACTTAGATAGATTTTTTATCTTTTGTTTAGATTTCTGAAAAAGGATTGGAATCGTTGTCGGGAATCATAAGGTTATGATAAAATAAAACAAATTTTTATGAGGCTTAAGCCAGCGTAGCTCAGTCGGCAGAGCAGCTGATTCGTAATCAGCGGGTCGGAGGTTCGATTCCTCTCGCTGGCTTTTTTATTTGTAACTTCAGCAGGTTAATATATCTCATTGCTTATTCGTGTCTGGGGACTTAATAGGGAAGACCTTGCCTTAAATTAAAATTATCAGGCTGACAATCACATTTATTCGCCCTGATGGGGCAAGGACGGGTTAAAAAATCTCCCCCCTAAAATCATCTTCGGGGGGTATTGCCTGAAAACTGTCCTGAGCTTAAGGTAAGCTTAGAAAGGAATGAAAAATGCTCGGGGAAAGGGCGAAGGTTATAAAAATGGTTAATCAAGCAAGAGGCTTAATCTGGCTTTTGGCCATTATCATTCTTTTTGGGGGGCTGGTTAATGCCCAGACCAAAAAATATGTGGTGGCTGTTCCCAAAGTTAATTTACATTTAGAGCCAGATGAAAAAAGCCCGGTGGTGATTTCAGTTCAGGCCGGAGAAATTCTGACTCAGGCAAGTGCAGTCAGGTTTCGGCGGGATTGGATTTTTGTTTATTATAATTCTCCAGAAAAGGGTAAAACTCTGGCCGGATATGCCCAGGAGCAGGTTCTCAGAAAGCTTTTTCCTGAAGTAAATTCTATTATGATTTCCACTGGAGAACAGGAGGAAAAGCCCAGAGAGCTCAACCTGAATGAAAAATATGAGCCTCCTATTTATTGGGGTATGAACCAGCAAAAAGTCCAGGAAATTGAAGGACGTCCTCTGGCTGAGGACAGGTCAGGCGAAACTGAAGTATATCAATATCGTCGGCAGATAATGAATAAACAATGTCTGATTGAATATATATTCTGGCGAAATGAATTGGTTTCAGCTCGTTTTCATCTACTTGACAATTACTCCGATGGCAATTACTACATTTCAGATTATCTAAAAATTAAAGAATATTTAGCCAATCGCTTCGGGCAACCAATTAATGATCGGGTACTCTGGCTTGACTCAACTTACCAGAATAAAAATGAATACTGGGGAAAAGCCCTGGGTGCAGGTCAGTTAGAATTCCATTCTTCCTGGGTAGTGGGTGATACCGAAGTGGCCCTGGTTTTATCCGGTTATAATAATCATATAGCTTTTACCGCTGAATGTATCGGGACTAAATATAAATCTTTTTTTTCTAATTAGCCCCCTTTACCCCCTTTTAACCCCTCCTTTCTCTGCCCCTTTTCCTGAAGGGAAAGGGGCATATTATTTTTAGGGTCAGGTCTCTTTTTGGGTGAAGCCCAGGCTAACTTTGTTGCGCCCACGCCATTTGCTGTGGAGCATCAACTGTTCGGCCCGCTTGACGAGTGATTCTACAGTATCAAAACGCTGAACCAGGGTCGCTCCCATGGAAATAGTGGCATTAAGTAACCCGGTTTCTACATTTATATATGATTCGGCCACCAGCAGACGAAGCTTATTGGCCACTATGTCCAGACGATTTTCATCAATATTAAGCAAGCCAATCAAAAATTCTTCGTTGTCCCAGCGGGCAACTACATCAAAATAGCGAATATTTTTGTGAAGTGTTCTGGCAATCATCCTGATTAATTTGGCTGAATTGAATCTGCCAAATCTTTCTTGAATTTTGTTGAAATTATCGACATCAGCATAAATCAGGCCGAAAGGAAGATTGTATTTCTGAAATTCATCTATTTTGTTTTTCAGATACATTTCCATATAAAGATGATTGGGAATGCCTGTATCCAGGTCAAGTAACTGCATTTTTTCCAGTTCATTTACTCGGAAAGGTATGGTAACAGAAGGCGTAGAGTTGGTAAAAATTTCGGTCACTCCGATTGCCTGGCCACTGGAATTCAAAACGGGAACTATTCTTAAATTAACTGGAATTCTAAAACCAGTTTTATGCTGGACATAAACTTCAACTATTCGGGGCATTCCATCTTTCATGGCCTGTTCTGCCAGGCAATTCTGGGCACATAAACTCAGACCATTGGCATCAAAAAATAATAAAGGTTCTGAAGTACAGGATTTACCCAGAATCTCATCTGTTTTGAAACCGGTTAACTCTTCAGCTGCTTTATTCCAGAATACAAAAATTTTATCCTTGTTAAGCACCAGACAGGAATCGCTCATATGGTGGAGAAGGCGATTGATGAAGTTATCTTCAATTTGGTCGAACAACTCAACGATGGGTTTTTCAGCCATCTTCCTTTCCTTTTAATTCAAAACACAAGCCCAATTACCTTTTTTAATTTTATATAATAACCACTTCTTTCTGTCAAAATATTTCTATAATGGTTTAGCATAGCTATAATACTGGCGAGCATAATAACCATCCTGTTCTACCAGGCTGACTCCATTGATTATTACCCCCAGGCAGTCAAGATGGTGGGCTTCCATTTTTTGTCTGACCTGTTTTAGAGCAGAAACAGGAGTCTGTCCTCCTCTAATCACCAGAATAACTCCATCCACCAACTTTCCGAGAAGCAGAGCATCGGATACAGCCAGAAGGGGAGCCGAATCTAAAAGGACATAGTCAAATTGTTGCTTTAAATACGAAATAAAAGCTTTCATTTTATCTGAAAACAGAGCTTCTAAGGGATCGGCGGGAGAAGTTCCTGAGGGAACCAGGTACAGATTGGAATATTTGGTAGGTAAAATTATTTCCGAAGCATCGACAATAGAGCTCAGAAAATGAGTTAAACCCCAGATATAATCTACTTCCAATATTTTGTTTTGCTTGGGCTTACGCAAATCGGAATCCACTATGACCACCTTTTTATGGGCTTGAGATAGAGCCAACCCCAGATTGGAAATTGTGGCCGACTTGCCTTCTTTAGTCAGCGGGCTGGTTAAAACCAATGATTTTTTGCCTGATTCAAGAAGGGAAAGCATCAAGGTGGTTCTCAAAGAGCGATAGGCTTCAGCCTGAATGGAGTGGGGCTCATTAATCAGGATTAATTCTATTTGATTAGCCCCTGGTTTTTCCTTTTTTTCTTTCTTGACAGGCTGGTGCTTGCCATAAACCAGTGGTTCTATTTCCAGATTTTCTTTCTTTTCTTTTTTTATTTCTCTTGGCGCTTCCTGCTTTTTATGGCTGTGCAATCCGGGTCTTCCCCTCAACAGGTTAGCCAGTCTGCGGAATTCGGAGAGCGGTCCCCGCGGTTTTACTTCTTTCTCGAAAGATGGAATGGTGCCGATGGTCGGCCAACCGACAGCCAGCCAGACATCCCTTGAGGATTTAATAGTAGCTACTAAGTAATTAACAAAAAGGCCGGAACCGGCTCCTCCCAGAACTGCCAGCAGAAAACCAATCAACATTGTCTTTTGTCTGTTGGGGAAAGAGGGATTAACGGGTGGGGAAGCTTTATCCACTATCCAGACATTTATGGCCTGCAGGTCTTTCAGCCTCGAAGTTAGATCAGTTTCACTCTGCCTTTTGGAGAGAGCCTCAAGCAGGGCTTTCTTTTGATCAGTTTCAATTTTAAGGCTGTTATAAAGAATGGCGCTGCTGTTAGCTTTATAAGCCTGATTTTTTAAGTCATCCAGTAATTTTTGTAAATTTAGTTCCTTATTCAAAGCTACCTGGTAATCGGCATAAGCTGATTTAATTAAATTTTCTTTTTCATTTCTCAGAGCATCGTAGGTAGCTTCAATCTCCGACTTTAATTTCTGCATTTCAGGATACTCTGGCTTTAAAGTAGCCAGCCTTCGGGCATATTCCCGGCTTAAAAGTACATATTGTTCTTTTAAGCGAGAAATAGCTGTATTAGCTGCTGTTTCGGGAATTTCTTCAGCCGGTAGGGAACGCAACTGGTTATAAGCAGATAGCTTATTAATCCGGTCCAGGGTGGCAGCGGTGAGAGCAGTATTAACTTCAGTAATCCTGGAAATGAGGGGGGCTTCAGCCGAACTCAAGGGCAGGATTCCCTGTTGAGTTCCTAATTCTGAAAGTTTTTTCTCATTTTCTTCAATCTCTTTTCTCAAAGAAGCCATCTGGGTCGTCAGAAATTCGGTGGCCTGTTCAGAAGCCAGGTATTTACGTTTAATTAGCATTTCAATATATGAATCAAAAAGAGTATTAAGGATCCGGGCGGCCAGTTCGGGATCGGTGTGATTAAAGGTGACTTCAATTAATTTAGTCCCAGAAATGGGAGAAACATTCAGGCTTTTTATGAAACTATCTATTAATTTTTCTCTGGATCTTGGGTCAGCCGGGACTTTGGATTCTTTATTTTTATTAATTTTGACGAATTCTGGATTTTCATATAATTTTAATTTTTCAATCACCTCATTAGCCAGAGAGCGACTGGTGAGGAGCAAAGAATGGCTTTGGGCATTGATTTCCCCGGAAATCCGGTTTAAATCTTCAAATGGCAAAATGCTGGAAGCTTCGTCTATCCAGATTGTCCCCCGGGCAGAATAGATATGCGGAAATATCAAAACAATGGCTCCAGTTATCATTAAAATTAAAAAGGCCACTGTCAAACAAGTCCATTTCCAGCGAACCAGAGCATTCCAGTAATAAATGATTTGTTCCAGCAAATTGGGTTGAGTGGGTTTAGTATTATCCATTTTTTACCTTCAATTCAATTATATTTCCTATTTAACAATTACTATGTCTCCATCCTGAAGAAAGACATCAGGCTTTTTCCCGTCCACGATTTTTTTCAGATTGTACCAGAGATTTTTTTCCTGGCCGGTCTTGGGGTCTTTCCTTTTGACCATAACCTGAACGGCATTTGCCCATTCAGTCAGCCCCCCGGCCTGGGCAACAGCCTGTAATAAGGTAATTTTCTTTGACTCCAGAAACTGCACAGCACCGGGATTTTTTACTTCGCCATAGACATAGACGGTCATCGTCTGGTCAAAGGGAACGATAATCTCATCCTTTGGCTGAATCATAATATCCCGGTCAGGATTTCTTCTAAGGAGATCATCAACATTGATAATAATTCTCTCTTTTTCTCCGGTATCTTTCAGCCTGAGCACGTGAATTTCTCTGGCTGCTTGAGGAGTTAGTCCTCCAGCTTCAGACAGAAGCTGAAGAAGGGTGGTTGGACCCGCCAGCTCATACAGCCCTGGTTTTCCCACTGCTCCCAGGACGGATATTTTTTGATGCTCTCTGACAAAAACGGTAACATGAACACCTCGAGTATATTTTTGATCGAGAATCGAGGCTAATTTCTTTTCTAATTCCTGGGCAGTCAGTCCAGAGACATCGACTTTGCCGATTACAGCCAGAGAGACGGTGCCATCTTCTGCGACTCTAACGGTTTGGTTTAACTCGGGTAATTCGAAAACTTTAATTTCCAGCAAATCTTTAGCTCCAATCTTATAATCAACGGCCTGAACGGCTGCCTGCTCCTGGTTTGCTTGCTGAGCTAAAATAGGGTTGCCCAAAGCAATAAAGGTAATAAATATTAAAAGCAGCAGGTTTCTTGCACCCATTTCTTTTTTCTCCTTTTTGGCTGTGGTGATGTTCATTTAAACCTCATTATTATTATCACAAAAAAGATGGAACAGGTAAAAGACTTTCGCCGGGCACTGCTCCAAAAATTAAATTAAAACCGATGAAATGACGTAAAAATTTCATATTTTCAGGCAAAGTGGTCCTCCGGTAAAAAGTTCCGAATATGTTAATACTCCATTCTTTTCCTATCCTTATATTCAGGCTGGTCATAAGAGCGGAAAATTTAAAATGCAGAGCAGTTTCCTCAGGAGAGGTGCTGTAGGGATATTTGCTGTTACTTAAAACCAGCTGATTATTTAGATTAATTCTATTATTTATGTTGAAAGTAAAGCCGCCGCCGTAAGAAGTCAAAATATAACTCAGCAAATTGGAATAAATTGAGACATTGAAATCGCGGGAATAGAAGGTCATTAAACTCAGACGGGGACCTGGAGATAATATAAGCTGACCATTGCCTACTATTTCTGAAACAACCTTAAAAACAGGATTTTTTGGGTCAAGCATTTCATAGCCAATACTGAATCTGCCAGAGATGGAAGTTTTTTCTCCAGCCGCCGGTGGAGTAAACTCTAACCCGCCTAAAAAGGCATAGGTGTAGCTGTCCTTAAATTTGGATGCTTGATATTTAAAGTTATATAAACCGATCTGCCCATCAAGAAAAAACCTGTATTTCGGGCCGGGAATGAAGTAAAGGAGAGCATCAGCATAGGATTCGTTTCTATCAAAGACTTCATCCAGATAAACACTTCCATAAAGATTATGCGAGTAATTCAGAGAAGAAGTACGGAATTGCCAGGCTGCTGCTCCCGTTTTAGAAAATCGCCAGAGAAAAAGAGCTCGCCAATCTATATCTTCATGTCTGGCTCTCATCAACATTTCAGGAGAAAAACGGTCGCGAAGATTGGAGTAACCAATTCCAGCTTCACCATAGAATTTCTTGAATAGAAAATGGAAATTGTTATTCAGCCTAAGGTTAAGGGCTCTCTCTTTGCTGTATTTAAAATAGAAAAGACCCTGGAATGATTGATATGAATCAAACAGAATGCGCTTACTGAAAGGAACAAACCACTGAAAAGTTGGGCCGGCAGCAAATGTAAAATCTGGATGGGCCTGTTCTAAGTAGCCATAATAGATGTCAGAATCATATCCAGCATTGCTCAAAGAAAAAGCCCTGTAGCCCCGGAGAATTCCAATTTTCCAGGGAGCATTTCTAAATAAATCCAGAACCTGAGAGCCGTACCAGGTAGCAGTCTGAGCATAAGACAGGCTGGGTATTTCCAAAAGAAGAAAGAAAGAAATAACGATGCTGTATAAAAAAAACTTTATATATTTATTATTTCTCAATTCTTGCCCTTCTTCTTTTTATCATAAAATAACTGGCCAATCAATATGCACCCTTAGCCAGGATTACTGCCGGAATAGTTTTTAAGATGATTTTTATATCCAGCAATAGAGAAAAATTGTCAATATATTCCAGATCAAGCCTCATCCAATCATCATGTCCGATTTCATTTCTTCCGGAAATCTGCCAGAGGCAGGTGATACCTGGTTTCATAGAAAATCTTCTCCTCTGCCAGGGTTTGTATTTTTCCACTTCACAGGGAACAGTTGGCCTCGGCCCTACGATACTCATTTCTCCAACCAGAACATTAAAAAACTGAGGGAACTCATCTATGCTGAACTTTCTTAATAGGCGCCCGACAGGTGTTATATATTTCAACTTTTTTTGCTTGAAATTATCAGTAGTCATTTCGGCCAGATCATTGACTTGAGAGAGGTGCCGGTCAGCTTCTTGCCGCATTGTCCTGAATTTAAGCAATTTAAATTTACGGCCATGAAGTCCTAATCTTTCTTGTTTAAAATATACCGGTCCTGGTGAAGTTAATTTTATAGCAACAGCAGCAGCTATATAAATTGGGCTCAGGATAAAAATGGCAGTAAGGGAGATAATTATATCCATAATCCTTTTTATCATCAGTTGCCACTCATTTACTTTAACGGTGGTGAAACTGAGAAGGGGAATACCATCTATTTCAGTCATTACGGAGGAAGCAATTTTCATATCGTAAAGATCAACAGCCAGAGAAGCTTCAACTCCCTCGGTCTCGCAGTCATGGAAGGCATTTTCCACGTGTGTAAGCCGCGAGCGGGGAATGACAAATACCACCTGGTCTATGGCCAGCCGGTGGAATATATCTTTGAGGTCAGAGAGAGTTCCAATTACCGGTATTCCATCTACCTGAGTTATATTTCGAGCCGGATCATCATTAATCGCTCCGACAATTTTAAGTCCCCATTCCTTATGCCTTTTTACCTTGCGGATGAACTCTTCGGCTCGGCGGCCAGTTCCTACCAGCAGAATCCGTCTGAAGTTGTAGCCCTGCTGATGGATTTTTTTTAGGACGGCGCGGAAAATAGCTTTTTCGATAAGCAGAAGCAAACCGCAGATAATGATAAAAATAAAGTAAAACAGCCGGCTGATATAGGCTGCTTTCAGGACAAAAAGAGCAGTGCCGTAACCAAAAAAGGACATAAGAGAAGCATTTATCACCCTGAAGGCTATTTTATAGTAGGGCTCGGTGCGCAGGAATTTATAGCTTCTGGCTATATAAAGAGAAAGGCACCAGATTATTACGGCTACAAAATAAGCTAAAAAATATTGGTGGACAGTATAGGTCGGGTTATTTTCAACAGCAGCCTGGGGAAGAAAACCAGGAGTGCGAATTTCAATTCCTGAAGATTCTCTCAAAATGTAAGAAAGGACAAAAGCAGAAGAGATGGTAATTATATCAATCAATAGGGCGATTTGTTTTAAAGCCCTGTCCCTTTCTTTTAGCATGGATCAGTTCCCCATTAAATATTATCCTTTTACCGTGGAGGTTCATCAAGTCTTCTGAGCATTCGCGCTGGATTGCCGGCAACAACTGTACGTGGGGGCACATCTTTGGTCACCACCGAGCCTGCTCCGACGATAGCTCCCTCTCCGATAGTGACGCCAGCGAGAATGGTAGCTCCGGAACCAACAGATGCACCCTTTTTGACCAGAGTCGGGATTACTTTCCAGTCCTGCTCTGTTTGAAGCTGGCCATCGGGTGTGGTGGCTCTGGGGTAGAGGTCATTGATGAAAGTAACACCATGGCCAATAAACACGCCGTCTTCAATGGTGACACCCTCGCAGATGAAAGTGTGAGATGAGATTTTGCAGTTCTTGCCAATAACCGCGCCCTTCTGGATTTCAACAAAGGTGCCGATTTTGGTGTTGTCACCAATGGTACAGCCGTAAAGATTGACAAAAGCGAAAATTTTAACATTTTGCCCCAGCTTGACATCGGGGGCGATGCGACAGTATTCCATCAGGTCCTCCCTTCAGCTTAAATTAGCTACTCTGTCAATTTTACCAGATGCCCCTTCTGGGCGATAGACCTGTTGGAAGCCTCCAGCAGCTTGACCACGGTCAAACCAGCCTGGCCATTGTTGACAGGCTCTGTATTTTTCTGCAGGCAGTCAATGAAATAATCCACTTCTTTTCTTAGAGCCTCAGTGGCATCAAGCCTGGGAACATAGACATCGCCGATACGGTAGTTGATGAGCATGTTGTGGACTTTTTCTTCGGATGTCTGGATTTTTAGCTCCACCCCGCGGTCGTAAATTTTAACTTTTTCGTCGGCTGAAATATCGTCCCAGAGAAGCATCCGGCGGTTGCCGCTGATGATAGTCCGTCTGACCTTAACCGGACTGAGCCAGTTTACGTGGAAATGGGCGATGAGATGCGGGTCATTGAAATAGACAGCAATGTAAGCCACATCCTCAAAATCGCCGTTGTAATGGGAAACGCCCTGAGCTGAAACCGCCACCGGCTTATCTTTAATCAGGTGGCACATAACTGAAAAATCATGCGGCGCCAGGTCCCAGACGACATTGACATCGTGCTGAAAAAGACCGAGGTTTACCCGGACTGAATCATAGAAGAGAACTTCTCCCAGCTCACCGGCATCTATGATTTCTTTCATCTTCTGGACAGCGCCGGTAAACAGAAAGGTATGGTCTACCATTATTTTGAGATTTTTTTTCGCTGCCAGCTCAATCAGGTCCTCAGCTTCCTGGCTGTTAATGGTGAAAGGCTTTTCCACAAAGACGTGCTTGCCGTTGAGCAGAGCTTTGCGGGCCAGGTCATAGTGGCTGGAAACGGGCGTGACCACCGCCACCACATCAATTTCCGGGTCCCT
>Ga0207433_10000867_pt1 | contig 67709 bp, 73 predicted proteins | sample YelNatPaOPGAMG01_FD_187559 | JGI IMG/M metagenome (GOLD analysis project Ga0207433, IMG submission 187559) | Hot spring thermophilic microbial communities from Obsidian Pool, Yellowstone National Park, USA - OP-RAMG-01 (SPAdes) (version 3) | ecosystem: Environmental > Aquatic > Thermal springs...
TTTCCAGTGTTATACGGCGGATCAATGTAAATCAGTTTTACTTTCCCAGCAAAACGTTTTTTGAGTGAGTGAAGAACTAAAAGATTGTTACCTTTGATAATAAGATTGTCTTTTATATTCCCATTTTCATCGGTTTTAAATTTATCCAGTTTATGTTTGTCATTTTCATCAATTCTTTTTGCGTTGGTAAAAACTTTTGGTTCAAGTAGGCGGCTTATCTCATCTGGTGCTAAAATTTCATTCCAGAAAATCTCATCCCGTTTTTGGTCATCTTTTGTCATTCCACCTTCCAAAACACAATCCTTATATGGCCAGGAAAGCACAACTTCTTTTTTCTCGCTTATAAATTCTCCTTTTTCATCAATCAATCCAATCTTATTTTTAAAAGCAGTATAAGAATCCGGCAAAAATTGCTTGTTGGAAACAAACTTAGTGAATTTATCCTTATCAAAAATTAAAGTCCCATCTATATCAACAAAAAATACTTCTTTCATCTTTTCATCCGACAAAAGAAGTTTTATAAAATCTTTATCGAGTTTCAAAGCCAGTTCAACAATCTTATTTTTTAAAAGCTCATCTTTGCTAATAAGACGCTCATCTTTTTGAAGTAATAATTTTAAATTGTCTAATAAGTTTTCCATAGTTTTACCTCATTAAATCGTCAATGCTAACGCCTAAAGCGTCAGCTATTTTTTTAACGGTTTCAATTCTGGGATCTGGCGTTGCCCCGGATTCAATTTTTGTTATTGTATGCAAGGTAATGCCGGCAAGTTTTGATAACTTGTTTTTAGGTGAACTGGCCCCCTTTGTCAAGTCAAAAATTTTTAATGTTTCATTATCCATTTACGCTGCTTCCTGCATATCTGTCTTATAAACACTCCTTAAGTGCTTGATATCAAATGTTATTATACAGATTTTATTGCAAAAATGATACAATTTTAAAAACGATTTTAGCATTTTTATAATCTTGCTCTTGATATGCTAGTTTATAAAATCCCACTTGTTTTTTTATTTTATGCTTTAATATTTCGTAAAATACACAAAATACGAAGTGTTGAATTGATTTTGAATGTAAAAATGCTGTTTTTATCGGTCAAAAATTACTCAAGAGAGGTTATAACTATATCTTTTTGTATATTGTATATAAAAAGCGAAATATTGATGTTGACGACCCAAAGTCGCTGACACTATGTGTGTGTGGATTATGTCGGGGACACAATGTCACTAAGTGACTAATGAATGTTGATGAACTGTTTTCGTTAAATTATTTGCCGAAAAAATTTGAAAAAATTTATTAATGAACAAGTTCTGGCGAATTCGCTAGAACTTGTTATGAGACTTATTGACACATATGACACACAAAAAGAGATTGCAGGCAGAAGTAAGTATTCCTGTTCCAAGTGGCTTTGTGAGAATTATTATATCGTCTGGCTGTGCCCTGTTGTGAGAAATTAGTTCATCTTTTTTTGCAATTCCAGTAACGCTCAGACCATATTTTAGTTCAAGATCATCGACAGTGTAACCACCAAGAATCAATGCACCAGCTTCTTTTACCTTTTCGTGAGAGCCTCTAATGGATTAAGTTTCGCTGCTCAGCCAGCGCAACGAACTAAAGAAGTAAGCTTTGGGAAACTGTTCACTTTTTTACTTCCTCTGAGAATAATCTTTATTTATAAATTATACAAAGAAAAAAATAATAATTATAAAATTTATTATTAGGAACCATTTTGATATATAATTAATACATGAATTTATATTATATATCTTTTATCAAACACAAACATGTTTAGTCTTGCTTACTCAAACATTTTAAATCAACTTTTGGTCTTTATATGGCCTCTAATCCCTATGTATTGGTTATTTGTTCATTTTTTTACCAACTTTGCAAAAAAAATTAAATTTTTAACATTTATATTAATATATATATTATATATTCCATATCTATATTTTTTGGTCAACAATCAAAATTTATTAAATACGTACATACCAATTACCCTTCCTTTAAAATTGCTCGGTTTTTTTATATTTTTTGTTGGAGCCTTTCTCCAGCTCTTAACTTTACTAATATTAAAGGGTAGAATTCTTGGTTTGAATGAATTTATTTTAGAAGATCCTGGTAATCTAGAGACAAGACTTATCTATAAATATATGAGACATCCAACATATCTTTCGCATTTCTTTATGTTTTTTGGGATATTTCTTATCAGTGGGGGAGTTTCTTCTCTTGTTGTGAGTATATTTGACTTTTTAATAAATAATTTTTTGGTGATTCCTTTTGAGGAAAGGGAGCTTACAAAGAGATTTGGCTCTAAATATGAATCTTACAAGAAGAGGGTTAAAAGATACTTCTTTATATAATTAATTGCTCATAAACCATAAAAATGCGTCTTCTAGATTTCCAACTTTATGTGATTTTTCAAAATATACCCTTTTTGCGTTGTTTGGAGTTCCTATAAACTTTAATTTTCCCGAAAAAATAAATCCTATCTCATTACAAAATTCAGCTTCGTCCATATAATGTGTTGTAACCAAAACTGTTCTGCCTTCCCTTGCATAACTGTAGATGGAATCCCAAAAGTCTATTCTCGCATCTGGATCTACACCACTTGTTGGTTCATCAAGAACCAAAATATCTGGCTCGTGAAGAATTGCGGTGCAAAATGCGACCCTTTGTTTAAGGCCTCCGATATCTCTTACCATAGCATTTTTTACTTCTTTCAGGTTGTATGATTCCAATAAAAAGTCTATTCTTTTTTCTAATTCCTTTCCGGAATAGCCATATATAGAACCGTAAAAGATCATGTTTTCAACAACCTTTAGATCATTATAAAGAGAAAACTTTTGAGACATGTAGCCTAGTTTCTCTTTAGAGAATTTTTCTATATCTTCTCCGAATATCTTTATTCTGCCACTTGTTTTACTAATAAGTCCAAGAATAAGTCTTATTGTTGTTGTTTTTCCAGCTCCATTAGGTCCTAAAAAACCAAAAACTGCCCCCTTTTTTATTGAAAAACTGATGTTGTCCACCGCAGTAAAATTTCCAAATTTTTTCGTTAAGTTTTCAACTTCAATTGCATTCTCTACTTCGATTGCCATAAATAAACATCTTCCAGGTCTGGTTCATCTAATTCTACTGTTCTCTTATTAAGAGAGATCTTTTCTAAGATTTTGTTGAAATCTATGTCTTTGTGCAATAATAATCTAATGTGGTCACTTTTAAGCCAGCATTTAAAATCGAGTTTACTTTTCTTTAAATCAAAGTAAAAATCTTGCAAATTTTCACCCAATATTTTATACGTTAAAAAATCAAGATTTTTAAGGATTTCATGTGGGTTTCCAGTTAAAACTACTTCGCCCTCTTTAATAAAAACTACCCTGTCTGCTAAATTTCCTTCTAAAAAATATGGAGTAGTTATTATAATTGTTTTTCCTGAATTTGAAAGTTCTCTTAAGAGTTTCCAGATATCTCTCCTTGAAGCAGGATCTACACCAACGTTTGGTTCATCTAATAATAACACTGGTGGATTGTGTATTAGAGCGCAACCGATAGCAAGTCTACTTTTCATTCCACCGGAAAGGGCTTCTGCAAATCTGTGTTTAAAATTTTTTAGACCTATGAAATCTAGTATAAATTCTTCCCTTTGTTTAAGTTCGTTGCCTGATAGTGAATAGAGATTCCCAAAAAATCTTATATTTTCGCTAACAGAAAGATCTTGATAAAGAGAAAAATCTTGCGCTTTATAGCCTATAAGTTCTCTTGTTGTAGAAATGTTTTTTGTGATATCAATTTCGTTTACCAGAACCTTGCCTGAGTCTGGGCGTATTATGCCAATAATAATTTTTATTAAAGTAGTTTTACCTGAACCGTCAGGACCAAGAATTGCTAAAATTTCCTTTTTACTTACATTTAGATTGATGTTTTTCAGTACTACTTTGTCATTAAAGCTTTTGTATAAATTAACAATTGAAATCATTTGGCTTTTTCTATTAACACATCTGCTGGCATTCCTGGTTTTAAAATGCCTTCTGGATTATCAATTTTTACCTTAACCCAAAACATATATTTTACCCTTTCATCCTTAGTTTGTATAAATTTAGGGGTATACTCTGCCTTGTCAGATATTGCTTCCACATAGCCACTAAAATTTTTATTTGGAAATGAATCGACTTTTATAATACAGGGTGCTTTTAACTTAACAAAACCAATATCTTGTTCGCTTACATATACTTTCACGTATGTGCTGTTTAAATCGTATAAGGTTAGTACAGGAGTTCCAGAGGAAACAAATTCTCCAACTTCTGAATCTTTGGAAAAAACAACGCCGTCAATGGGTGAATAGATCTTTGTATATCCCAAGATTGTTTTTGCCTGTTCAACTTGGGATAGGCTTGCTTTATAGGCTTCTTTAGCTGATTCAACCTCTTCCTGCCTGTATCCAGACTCCAGCTCTCTAAGTTTTTGTTCGCTTGATCTTAAGGCCTCTTTTGATGCAAGATAAATGCTCTTAATATTATCGAAACTTGATGCTGGAATGGCATCCTCCTTATATAGCTTTTCATATCTAATATAATCACTTTTTGCTTTTTCAAATTCAGCAAGTTTTGCATCTCTATCGGCTTCAGCTATCTTTATATCCTGGATTCTATATCCTGAAATATATTGATCGTACAGGGCTTTTGCCTTGTTCATATTATGTATTGCGGCATCTAAAGAATCTTCAAGATCTTTTCTTGAAAGGGTTGCAAGCAGTTCCCCCTTTTTTACTTTATCTCCCTCACTAACTTTGATTGAAGATAATGTGCCGTAAATTTGAAATGAAACGTTGTATTGATCTGCCTCAATATTGCCAGAAACATCCAAATAATTACTTACTGGTTTTCTATTGATTACAATCCAATATATGCTAACACAAACTACTACTATTATTAGGCTTAAAATAATTAACCTTTTTTTGTTTTTGTTTTTCAAAAACTCACCTTAATCTATTATTTTGAATCTATTATATCATCCCATAATGTTTGTTTTTCAGTAAGTAGAATGTTATGTAATTCTAAGCCTTCTAATGATAATTCAAATTCAATTTTATAACCTTTTTTTGTTCGGTAGTTAAAGCATTCAATTTCTGGAAAGGTAATACATTTAGGAATTCCAACAACAGATGACCATCTCAGTGTTTTTCCATTCCTAAGTGAAATTTTCATTATAAACCCCTTTAAAAAATTATTTTTAATTTAGATGTTATAATCTTGATTAGGCTTTGTATATCGCTCAAAAGGGGTTATTTGACTGGTTTTGAAGTATTATTTATCTTTTATTACAAAAGAAAAGATTTACTTATCTTTTTTGTTAAGTTTGTTATTTGTTGTTTTATGGCTGTTTTTTCTTAATGGACCCTTTTTATATGTGGTGGCGGATCGGTGGCGTATCTCTCATGATATTTTATTTAGGATTTTTTTGTTTACACAATCTATAACTTTACTATTTCTAATTAAATTTTTCGAAAATAAGTACATTCTCTTAACGATTAATTATATTACTAAAATTTCTTCTGCTTTTTTTTCTATTTCTTTATTAACACTTTTTTTTGGGTATTTAATAATAAATTTTTGCTTTTTACCAATTATCTTAATAATTTTTAACTCCATCTTTTTTGCGTATTTTTTAGTATTAACATTTTCTATCTTCTTTAAAGAAAGATTTATTTCGTGGTCAGTAATATTTGCTATATCAACTCTTTTTGCTACGATTATTATGTTTTTATTAAATTTTTTAAACAACATTGCGGCATATTTTATCTTTTCATTATTACCACTTGTGTTTATTTTCCCAAAATTTGATCTTAGTTTTTTGTTTTTAAGAAGTTTAGATAAGTTTAGGTTTGGCATTTTTCCAAGGAAGGTTATCCTTTTATTTTTTGGTTATTATTGTTGTGGCGGAGCAGTATATAATTACCTTTTAAATTCTTCTTCTGGTGAAAACTATTTTCTCACAAATATAGCTTATTGTCTTGCTGTTGTGACGTTACCCTTTGTAATTTATTTTAAGAGGTTGGAAATTTCAAGTTTATATAGACCATCTTTGGCCCTTTTAATTGCTGCCCTTTTTTGGTTACCAGTTTATTTTGAACATCCATTTTCTAAGTTAATTTTCGTTATTTTTCAGATTGCTTTTGCAATCTTTGATTTTTATTCTTTGTCATTAATACTTTATTTTGCTATCAAGGAAAAAAATGACATAAGAGTGATATCTTTTGGCTATTTTGTAATTACTACTTCTATATTTTTAGGGGAAATTTTATATTTTTTTATTCATAAAGTTTCTAAAAGTTATGAAATATTCAATTTTATGTCTTATGCAGTAGGTATAATGTTACTTTTGTTTTTTGTATTTGTAAAAGCTGACGATTACAATCCTTTTTTATTTTTTGCTAGAAAAATTCCTCACCTCTTAAATGAAAATAAACACTATAATAAGGAAATCGATATGAGCTTTGATTCTTTTAGGCTAACGCCAAGAGAAAAAGAAATTGTTAGATATATCTTGATGGGTAGAAATGGGAGATATATTGCTGAAAATCTGCACATTTCAGAAAATACCTTTAAGACTCATATGAAAAATATTTTTAGGAAATGTAACGTTTCAAATAGACAGGAATTAATTGACATATTTAGAAAAAATTAGTAAAAGCCTTTTATGTTTTTTGCTAAATGCAATTTTTTACAGTAAAAAAAGTAAATATTAGAAGACAATGGTAAGAATTTTTTACAGCTGTTATAATTATATTACAGAGTTAGCTAGGAGGAAATTATGAAAAAGAGAAATAGTAAGATATTAGACAATGATTTTAAGCTGGAAGCGTTGTCACTTATAAATTGTACCTTTAAGATGAAACCGCTTCATTCTCCTGAGAGTTCGATATTTGTGGATATCAAACCTTCAATAAAGAATACTGTAGACAGGACTCATGAGGTAGAGATTGTAACGAACATTAGGGGTACAGAATTGGATGATAGTGTGGAAGAAGGATCTGGGAGAAGAAAAAAGCCCTGGCTTGAGTTTTCGGCTACTTATTTTTTGGTTATAACTGAAAACAAAAAGGTAAAAGAAAAAGATAATTTGGTTATTGAAGCGTCTATAAAAGCTGTCTGGCCTTTTATAAGGGAATTTTCTCAAAATATGTTTTTCAGGGCAGGAATTCCTGCAATAATCGTTCCCATGAACCTTTTGGAGATTGAAAAATAAAACTAATCTTTTGACCTTAGTATTTCTTTACCTTTTCTAATATTGGCTAAAAGTTTGTCTATCTCGTGCTCTAGTTTCTGCAAAACGTTTTCGGAATATTCTCTCGCCTCTTTCATAAGTTTATTTGCTTCAATTCTCGCCTCGTTTTTTATTCTCTCAGATTCTTCTTTTGCTTTAATAATTAGGTCATTTTCATCTAACTTTTGTCTAGCTTTTAGATCTGCGTTGAGGATTATTTCGTCGGCTTTTTTCTGAGCATCGTTTAATATGCTTTCCTTTTCTTGAAGAAACTTTTGGGCTTCAACGATTTCTTGAGGCATGTTTATCCTAATCGAATCTATAATTCTAAATATTTCTTGCTCGTTTACCAAAACCATATTTGTAAGTGGTATTTTTGGAGAACTCATTACAAGAAGCTCAAGATCTTCTATGAATTTTAGAAAAGTTTGACTCATTTTTTCCCCTCTCTTCCTAATAGTTTTTCGTTTAGCGCGTTCTTTACAACGTCTGTTACCCAAGGAGTTACGTTTCCATTTAAAGAGGCAATTTCCTTTATTATTGAAGAGCTAATATATGAGTAGTCTTCGTGGGTCATCAAGAAAACAGTTTCAATTCTTGGATCCATTCTCCTATTTGTAAGAGCCATTTGAAACTCAAACTCAAAATCAGAAATTACTCTTAAGCCTCTTACTATAGAGCTTACATTAAGAGATTTTGCAAATTCAATTGTTAAGCAGGTGTAGCTTGTTACAGAGACATTGTCTGGCATATTTCTCTCCTTGAGCGACTCTTTTATAAGATTTACTCTTTCTTCTATATTAAAGAGTGCTTTCTTTTTTTCATTATACGCAACAGCAATAATTACTTCGTCAAAAAGGTGAGAAGCCCTTCTCACAATGTCTAAATGACCTAGCGTTATAGGATCAAAACTGCCTGGATATAAAGCCCTTTTAATCATCTAAAGGATCTTTGGGTACGTAAAAAGTAATCGTGTTGCTTGAATAGGTCCTTGAATCTAATATTTTCCAATGACATAAATTCTCCTTTGGCTTATTTTTAAAAAAATGATGCAAAATAAATATTGATTTTTTATGATAACATCTAAAATTAGAAAAGATTTGTAAAAGTTCTTCTAGATTATAAGAAAAAGGTGGATCCATATAGATTATATCAAATTTTATATCCTGACAATTAAGTAAAAATTTCTCAACAGAATAATTTACTATCGTACATCTATCTAGCAAATTAAAATTTTCTAAATTTCTTCTGAGGAAATCTGCTATTTTTGGATTTTTTTCAACGCTTATAACCTTTTTGGCACCTCGAGATAAGAATTCTATGGATACAGAGCCTATACCAGCAAATAAATCTAAAAGCGTGCAATCGATGACACTTCTACCAAGAATATCCATTAAAGACTTTCTAACCCGTGAGCTAAGAGGTCTAACCTCTTTTGTTTTTGGACTTAGTAAAAATCTATTTTTAAATTCTCCTCCAACAATTGAAGTTTTCAAATTGCCTTTATTACCTCTCTATCTCTGAAGGTTTTTTCCATCTTTAATTTTAATTCTTTGAAGTGTTTGAGATCTGGATCCTTTAATAAAATCAACTCTGCTACCTTTTGCGCCACTTTCATTATATCCTTATCTTTTAATGGATTTGCTACTTTTAACGTTTCATCTAAACCGCTTTGCTTAGAACCGATTATTTCTCCCTGACCTCTTAGCTCTAAATCTTTTTCAGCAAGCTCAAACCCATTGCTTACCTTTTCAAAAATTTGCACTCTTTTGCAAAAACATGATTCATCATCTACTAACAAATAACAAGTTGAATCAAGATTTCCCCTTCCAATTCTTCCGCGAAGCTGATGTAGTTGAGCTAGACCAAATCTTTCCGGGTTTTCTATTACCATAATATTTGCTTGGGGTATGTCAATTCCAACCTCAATAACTGTTGTAGAGACTAGTATTTTGATCTTTCCTGATTTAAAATCTTGCATAATTTTATTTTGTTCATTTTGGCTGAGTTTCCCGTGTATTAGACCTACCTCAAATTCTGGAAATATATTTATTAGTTCTTCGTGTCTCTTTTTTACTGATTCTAATTTTAAGGAATTTGAATCTTCTATTAAAGGACATACATAAAAAACTCTTGAGTCGCACTTTTTTAAGTTGTCCCGTATAATTGAATATAGTCTTTTTATGTCGCTCTTGTTTATTATTTTTGTAACTATTTCTTTTCTTCCCTTAGGCATACTTCTTATCTCAGAATAATCTAAATCTGCATAAAAAATTGATGCTAAAGTTCTTGGTATTGGAGTTGCTGTCATAACAAGCGTGTGCGGACATGTACCCTTTTCTATTAGACTCAATCTTTGTCTTACACCGAATCTGTGTTGTTCATCTATCACAACAAGCCCTAGATTTTTTAATTCAAGATCTTCAGTAATAAGGGCGTGAGTTCCAGTAAGAATTAAGGGTATACCTTTATTTATTTCTTCAATTATGAGTTTCCTTTCTGATTTTTTTGTTGAACCTGTTAGGAGATAAATTTTAACACCAATAGGTGCTAGCCACTCTCGAAGTTTTTCATAGTGTTGCCTTGATAGTATTTCTGAAGGTACCATAAATGCTGCCTGGAAACCAGAAGACACTGAGCACAATAAGGCACTAACCGCGATGACAGTCTTACCCGAGCCTACATCTCCTTGAAGTAACCTTTGCATAGGCTTACTTTTGCTTACATCCGAGAAAATTTCGTCCAGTACTTTTTTTTGGTCTTCTGTTAGTTCGAATGGCAATGAGGATAGAAATTTTTTTACTAATTCTGATTCTGGATTTAGTATTGGGGCCTCTTTTGAAGTGTATTTTTGCTTTTCAGTTAGTATTGTTAGTTTCCATTGTAAAAGCTCGTCAAAGGCAATTCTTCTCCTCGCGCTTTCTAAACTTTTAAGGTCTTTTGGAAAATGCATAGTGTATAGGGCATCTTTAAGCTTCATCAATCTTAATTTATTTATTATTGATTCTGGCAATGTTTCGTTTATGTCCTTTTTTTCAGTAAAAATGTCATTTACGATTTGTCTTATTTCACTGTCATTATATTCCAGACAATATTCGGGGTAAATTCCAGAATTCTGATAAATGGGTTCTTTGCTTATAACAGGATGATAGAATACAATTTCTTTGTTGTTCAAAACTGCTTCACCTGCAAAATATGCGCTTGGTCTAAATTTTAAAATTTGCTTCTTTTTATATGGTTGATTAAACCAGCAAGCGCTAGCCTTTCTTCCTTCTATGTTTAATTCAACTTTTACCAATCTTTTTCTGTCTGGATAATATACAGGTATGCCTATTTGCGCCTTAAATGCAAGATGTTTTCCAGGTACTAAATCTTTAGAAGAGTTAACAACTTTAACTTCTTTATATCTTTTTGGAAAAAGATAAACTATATCTTCTTCCGATTCCAGAGAAAGCTCCTTTAAGAGTTGAGAAAACTTAATAGACTTTAAGGTCATAAAATGTTGGGTTCACTTACTCACTAACAGTTACAGTTTTTAATAATTGAATTGTTTCAATCAGTGATAATGCAGAATCAAACCCCTTATTTCCCGCTTTTCCTCCAGATCTATCAATGGCCTGTTCCATTGTATCGGTAGTTAAAACGCCAAATGATATAGGTAGTTCTTGTTCTAGTGAAACTAAAGCAATTCCCTTTGATGTTTCTGCAGCTACATAATCAAAATGAGGAGTTTCTCCTCTTATTACTGCGCCAAGTGCGATAATCCCATCAAATCTTTTTAGCTTGGATAACTTTTTTAAAGTAAGCGGAATTTCCCATGCTCCAGGTACGTAATAAATGCTTATATTTTTATCTTGGCACTCATGTCTTTTTAGGCAGTCCAAAGCACCATCTAGTAACCTTGAAGTTATTATGCTGTTAAATCTACTTACTACGATACCTATTCTAAGATCTTTGGCGTTAAGCTTTCCCTCGAATATTTGCATTGAGAATCCTCCTAAAATAAGTTTTTATAGTCATAAATCTAGAATATATGTCCCATTTTTTCAGCCTTACATCTTAGATAATCCTTGTTATAAGGATTGGGATCAATTTTAATTGGAACTCTTTCAGTTATTTCAAGTCCAAAACCTTTAATTCCAAGTAATTTTTTAGGGTTATTGGTGAGAATTCTTATTTTGGATAAGCCCAAATCCTTTAATATCATTGCTCCCATTCCATACTCTCTTAAATCTGGTGGAAAACCAAGCTTTATATTTGCTTCAACTGTATCTAGGTGGCATGCATCTTGTAGGTGATATGCTTTAATTTTGTTTCCAAGACCTATACCTCTTCCTTCTTGCCTTAGATATAGTATCACGCCTAGGCCTTCTTCGTTTATCATTTTCATAGCGGTATGAAGTTGGTCTCCACAATCACATCTAAGAGATCCAAAAACATCTCCTGTAAGACACTCTGAATGAACCCTTACAAGTACATTTTGTTTATTTCTAACATCTCCCTTTACAAGGGCAACGTGTTCGCTTTTATCCATTAAATATTTGTAAGCGTAAATTTTGAAATCGCCATATTTAGTTGGAAGATAAGCTTCAGCTACTCTTTGTACCCATATTTCGCTTTGTAATCTATATTTTATAAGATCTGCGATGGTTAAAATTTTCAACCCATGTTTTTTTGAAAACTCAATAAGATCAGGTAATCTAGCCATAGTTCCGTCTTCTTTCATAATTTCACATATCACTCCAGCTGGAAATAGCCCTGCCATGCTTGCAAGGTCAACTGCTGCTTCTGTATGGCCTGCTCTAACTACTACTCCTCCTTTTCGCGCTTTGAGTGGGAAAACGTGACCAGGTTTAACAAAGTCATCAGGTTTTGCGTTTGGATCTATTGCCGTTTTGATAGTTTGAGCCCTGTCAAAGGCGCTTATTCCGGTGGTTGTTTTGTTTTTCGCATCTATTGGCATTGTAAAAGCAGTATAGAAAGGATCTGGACTATTGCTTTCAAGAGTTTCTATATTAAGTTGTTTCAATCTCTCCTCAGTAAGCGGAAGGCATATCAAGCCTCTACCATAAGTTGCCATAAAATTAATATGTTCTGGTGTCACCTTTTCTGCCGGTATAAATAAGTCTCCTTCATTTTCTCTATCTTCATCATCTGTAATGATAATCATCTTAGAATTTTTAATGTCTTCTAGTGCTTCTTCAACGCTTGCGAATTTGAAATTTTCCAAGATTTAATCCTCCTTAAATTTACATAAATTTAAAATACCATATGCCTATTATGATAAAATAACTTCTGATTAATAATTATATATTATTTTTCTACTTTAAGAGGTAGAAGGCATGAAAAAAATAATTTTGGCTATTTTGTTCTTAATGGTTTTCCAAGATGTAGCTTTATCAAAAGATTTTAACGATGTTAGCAAGGAACTAAGTAATGCGGTAGAGAATATTGTGCGCTTTGATAATTACAAGAGAGCTTCACTGTATGTAATTTTTGGCGATAAGCATCTTTCAATAAATTTTGGCAAATTATCTAACGATGATGTTGAAAAATACGATATAGGAGGACTTTCAAGGTTATTTATCGGTGTCCAAGCGGCAAGACTAAGCGAGCTTGGAATGTTGAATCTTAATGATCCCATTTCAAAATATTTACCAGAGATAAAGAATAAATATACAGACAATATTAAGGTATCTGATTTATTAGAAGATCATACATATCTTCCTTTTAGTTATCCATATAAAATAAAATCTGTAAATGGCTTATTGGATTTTTTGATAAACAATGAAGGTCTTTTGAAGTATAATCAGTCGTATAATAGATCCCAAATTGCTAAAGATTTGTCGCTCTTAATTTTGGAAAGATGTGAAGGTAATAGCTCTAAAAATCCTTTCTATGATTTGTTTAAAGATTTCAATCTAAATAATACTAGTTTTGTTGATAATCAAGAAGATAATAATCTTGCTCTTTCAAATAAAATTTATAGTTCTTCTGAAAATATAGGTAGATTTTTATCTAAAATATTTTCAAATAAAAAGGTGTCAGAAGAAATTTTTAAAAGATTTGAGAAAACACCCTACGATCAGGACTTATACTTTTCTCCTCCTTTTATTTCCCAAAATATTACTTTAATAAATGAAGATAATGTATATGAAAAATACGGTTTGTTTTATCAATATGACGATTCGTCTGATTCTTTTCTCTACGTAATTCCACAGAAAAGATTTGCCATTGTTTTTCTTTCTAATTTTCAACTTAATTTTGATAAAAGGGAATATCTGTCGAGAGAATTACTAAGATTATCATTAAAGAAACTTCTTAATATGGATATCTTTGACTATAGCTCTAACAAGCCTCTAATGGGAATAGAAGACAAGGATAATTTTTTGGATTCATATGAAGGCTTTTTTGAAAATAGGAATGATATTATTGAATTCCATGTTGTTGATAAAAGTTTGATGTGCGACATGAACAAGAAGTTTTATTTTGTAAAATTTTTTGATGATTTGAGTTTTAGTCTTGTTCCTGTAAACAACCAAGAAGAGGATTACGTTAGAAAATTAAGGTTTAGATTTACTTCTATTAATGGCGTTAGGTATCTCGATTTATTAAATTTTGGTCAAAATATACCTTTTGCAATGGGAATTGAAGAGACAAGATATTCGGACGTATGGAAGGAAAGGTTAGGAAAATGGTTTAGCGTTAATGAAAATAGCTTGATTAAAGAGATTGAAATTGAAAAATTTAGAGGTTTTTATTTGTTGCAATATACTGACTTGGGAGGGGAAAGGATAAAGTTGCTATTGGTACCTGTTTCAAATAATAATGCTAGGATATTAAATTATGGAGATTTAGCAATAAGATTTTATTCAAACAATAATATTAGGAAGTTTATTTTTTTAGGAGATGAATTTGTAAAAAAGGATTAATTTTTTCTTTTTGGCTTATATGCTGAAATTATAAAATTTGAGCAGAGTAAGCCTGTAACTAATGCAATTGCTCTAAGACTCATATTAAAGGCTATGATAATGCCTTCGTTAATGTCTTTTGATAAAAACGATGAAAGACTCTGATAACCAACTACTCCAGGTACTAGCAATATTAAACCTGATATTAATGGTATATATTGAGATCCCCTACTAAATCTAGCCCAGAAGTTAGAAAAAAGACCGAGTACCAAAGATGCGAAAAAAATGCCGATTTGATCGCTTACGATTCGATTTCCAAAATAGAGGCCTATTTGTGCAAAGAGGGAAGAAATTAGCATTACTGGTGCATCCTTTATCCTTGCATTTAGTATAGCGATGAAAGCCAATGGCGCTAAAAGAGTTGCAATGTAAAGAAAGGGTGAGGGGATGGGTAAATTTTTTAGATCAAGTATATAAGAATTTTCATGAGGGAAGAAAAAATTTGTTCCAAGGGCTACCCCAAATACTATAAACATAAGAATGAATAAGGCTGAACTAAGTCTTGTTGTGCCAGATACAAGATTTCTGTTTGCAATTTCATCAATTCCAGAGATTAAAGTAAACCCTGGGAAGAGAACTATTAATCCTGATATAATTGATATAGACTGATCGTAGGGGCCAATTAATGTATATAAGATATTTGATAAAACTCCAGCAAATGCAGCACAAATAAATTCAAGCAATCTTGTGAGATTAAGCTTATTGGATATTACAGAAATTATTCCCGTAATACAACCTAAAAAACTTGACACAAAAAGTTCTTTTAAACCTCCCCCCATAATGATTGAAACCATTGCAGAAATAGCAAAATAAGAAAAAATAATAATCCAAAAAGGAAAGCTGTTGCGTTTTGACATTATCCTCTTTAGAAGTTCATATCCCTCTTTTGCTGTTATTTCTCTTTCTAAAACTCTATTTGATATTTCATTTGTCAAAGCAATTTTTTCTAAATCAAGAATTCCAGGTTCAACTCTTAATATCGTTGTTGTAAAGATATCCTGAGTTTCGAATGATAAGAAAATTCCTGTTGGAGAAGAATAAACCTGTAATGAGATGTCAAAATTTGAAGCAACTTCCATGAGTCTTTCTTCAAGTGCATAAGAAGAGAAGCCACACTTGTGAAATGACCTACCAAGTTCTACTATAAATTTTACTTCTGGGCTGTTTTTTCCTGGAAAAATAGCTTGTTTACTGTTCATTTTAGATATAATTTGATATATTTTATTTTGATGTATTAAACAAACTTATTCATGAGGAGGCAAAATGAAATTTAAAGATGCTTTGATTTTATATCTACCTGCTATCTTATTTTCCTTTGTTGGCATTTTTTTATATTCGCTCCCATTTTGTAATTTTTTAACAAATCAAAATCTTTTAATACAAAACGTTACGTTTAACGACATAATAAACAATCCCACAATACATTTTATATTAAAAATACAAAATACCAATCTAAATCTTATATCAAAGTTTATATATTTTTCTACGGCTTTTGGAACTATTTTTTGGTTGCTTAAGCCTGCAAAGAGGATAACTAAGGTAGTTTGTGGTCTATTGAGTTTAGTATTGCTTGCATCGTATTTCGTATTTTCTTTCACAATTGGTGTTGTGGTAAAGTATTCTGGGTTTTTTGTCCAATTTCAGTGGGGATTTTTCGTGATACTAGCATTTATTGTGATTGTGAATTCATACTATATGTTTTATTTTTTAAACGCAATTTTACCGGGCAAGCCTAAAAAGTAGAATTCGAATAATGAGACTTTATCTCGGTTTTGCCTGTTCTGCACGTATTTTGTGACCCTTTATAATTGATTTGTGTAATATTGCAATTATTCTTTCTGATACTTCTTCGGGCACTTCAAGGAAGGTAAATTTATCAAGTATTCTTATATTTTTTATATCCTTTTTACTCATATCTCCTTCTTCACAGATATAGTTAAGGATATCATCCTTTGAGATATTCTTTTCTTTACCTATGTTAATAAAAAGTCTTGTAACACCAGATCTTTCTCCTGTTTTTTTAAACCTTTCTTTATCAACTTCTAATTTTTCTTCTGGTTCTCCTTCCTGATATAATCTAATTGCGGCAGCTGCAATCTTTTCTGGTTCAAATTCTTCTGTCATTTCTTCTACTATTGAGATGTAATGTGATATGTTTTCTTGTTTTATTACTTTAGAAATCAGATCTTTGATTTCGTCTTTTTGCTTTTCTAGAAGATCTGACATGCTTGGAACTTCTTTTCTTTTAATTTTTACCTTGATAGCCTTTTCAATCAACCTTAGTTGCTTAAATTCTCTTGGAGTTATAAAGGTTATAGCTATACCAGATTTTCCAGCTCTACCTGTTCTGCCAATCCTGTGAACATATGATTCTGGGTCCTGAGGTATATCAAAATTGATAACGTGACTCACATCAGAAATATCAAGCCCTCTGGCTGCCACGTCTGTGGCTACAAGAATTTCTAATTTTCCCTCCCTGAAAGACCTCATCACCTTATCTCGCTGGGCTTGAGTTAGATCTCCGTGTAAGCCTTCTGCACTGTACCCTCTTGTATTTAGCGATGCTACTAATTCGTCAACCCCCTTTTTTGTTCTGCAGAATATAATTGTTTTGTCCATGTCCTCAGTTTCAAGTATTCGACATAAGGCTTCAAGTTTATCTTTCGACTCACAGTAAAATTGATCTGTTAAAGGCACTGTGAGTTGTTCCTTACTTATAGTTACGAGCTTGGGGTTTTTCATATACTTCTTTGTAAGAGCTATAATTGGGTCAGGCATAGTTGCTGAAAATAGTAAAGTTTGTTTGTTTTCGTTTTTAATTGATTTTAAAATCTTTTCAATATCTTCAATAAAGCCCATATCGAGCATTTCATCAGCTTCGTCTAAAACGAGTATTGAAATCTTAGACAAAACTAAAGTTTCTCTCTTTATGTGATCTAATAACCTTCCGGGTGTGCCAATTATTATTTGAGCTCCATTTTTCAATGCTTTTATTTGTCTTTCAATTGATTGTCCTCCATATATTGGCACAACTCTTAAACCTTTGTATTTTGAAATTTTAGATATCTCTTCAGCAACCTGTATTGCAAGTTCTCTTGTTGGAGTAAGTACTAGCGATTGAGGAATTCTATCTTTTGTAGTTTTTTCAGCTATCGGTATTCCAAAGGCCGCTGTTTTTCCTGTTCCAGTTTGAGCTTGGCCGATTACATCAAATCCCTGCATTACAATTGGTATAGTTTGTCTTTGAATTTCAGATGGTTCTTCAAAACCCATCTCTTTTAAAGCTAAAACTGTTTCTTCGCTTAATTCAATTTCCCCAAAATACGAACTTTTTGACAATTTATTTCTCCTTTTTTCTTTTTCTTTTTATTGCTAAAATTGTATCATAAGAATTTATATAGGGAGAGTGAGGTTTAAAAATGAAGCTAGAATTAAAGGGCATAAATATTCCAAAGGATGCTAATGTAATATTAGGTCAAGCTCACTTTATTAAAACAATTGAAGATATTTATGAAATTATTGTTTCTTCTAATCCTAATGCTAAATTTGGTATAGCTTTTTCGGAAGCATCGGGAGATTGTTTGGTCAGGAGTGAGGGGAACAATGAAGAGCTTGTAGATATTGCTGTGAAAAATTTAGTAGATCTTGCTTGTGGGCATAGTTTTATCGTCGTTTTAAAAAATGCATTTCCTATAAACGTGTTAAATGCTATAAAAAATTGCCAGGAAGTTGCTTCGGTTTTTTGTGCTAGCGCTAATGAAATTAAAGTGGTGGTAGCTTACGATGATGATGGAAATGGAGGGATATTAGGAGTTATTGATGGGCTTAAACCAAAAGGCATTGAAAATTTAGAGCATAAAGATAAGCGAAAGTCCTTTTTAAGAAAAATAGGCTACAAGCTTAGTTAGTTTATTGTTTCAAGGGAGCTTTCAGCCCAATTTATTGCTTCCATATATAGATTGCCCATTCTATCGTGTCTTATTCTAAGTTCATAGCACATTGATATTACCTTTTCCCAATCGCCCTTTTCATAGAGTTCTACAAGCTTTAGCGCTTGCAGATAATTTTTTGTTTGTGGGTTTTCAATGCCCCTGATAGCATTTGAGATGGTTTCACTTAATGGTAAATGAATTAAGATGCTCTCCTTTGAAAAGCCTGTTATCACATCAAAAAGTGATAGTAATCCTATTAGATAGTATTCATCTTCTTTGAACTTTTTGGACGTTTCTTGTGCCAAAAGTTGCATAAGCCTTGCTCTTGTAAGGGTGACTTTTAGAAGTTCCAAAGGGGCTTGAGTTTTTTCAGTAATAAGTATCATTAAAAGCCATTTAATCATCTGCTTTCTTCCCAAAAGAACTATTGCTTGCAAAACCGACTTTACTTCGCATCTAAAACCAAAAAACGAAGAGTTAACAAGCTTTAATATTTTGATTGTCAAGTATGCATTTTTTTTTATCTCTTTTTCAATTTTATCCCATTTCAGATCTTCAGATAAAAGCATTCTTAAAATATTTAAAATTTCAATTTGTGATGCTGTAAAATCCTTCTTTGACAAGGTCTCAGGTTTTGAAAAATAAAAGCCTTGAAATAAATTATAACCCTCTTCTAAGGCTTCTTGGTACAAACTGTTGTCTTCTATTTTGTGTGCAATTAATATTTTATTTTTGGGAGTGTATTTGGGTAGAATAGCTCTTTTGTCCTTTGGGGTAAGCGAAAAGTCAATTTTTATGGCCTTGAAAAAGTTTAAAATTGATTGGTCAGGTAAGTCGGATCCTTGATATGATAAGTTAATTCCAGAATAATATAATTTTGCTATAAATTGCAGGTCAGAGTCAACACTAATTTCATCTTGATTAATTTCAAAAAAGGTTGATTCTTGCGGTATAGGTGGCAATGTTTTTTTTAATGTATTGAGAGGAATATTTAAAAAAACAGGTAATCCCTTGCCTATATAAGTTATCCCATAATTAGTAAAGAGATCGACTATAACCTTTAACGATGCCTCTTCTGGATTTTTTCCTGAAAAATTGTTTATATCTGTATCTCTGTATAAAACCTCGTATCCATAAGTCTTTTTCTCTGCATTCAATATTGGTTGTCTTGCAACAAAAGAACTCACCCTATACCTCTTTTAAGAGTTTTTTAAGTCTAATAAAAAATTAAGTTTTTTAATTATATCACAGAAAAGTAGTGGTTTAGGAGCTTAAAACTTCCTTTTTAAAATTTTCTATACCGAACTTTTCTATAAATCTTGCAGTTCTATCTTTTGGATTTGCTTTATCAGTATAAACTTTTATAGCCTTTTTTACAAAGTCTATAGCTTCTTCGTCAGAGAGTTCTTCGCTTATAACATCTCCAATTCTGGGAGATCTACCAGAATTGCCTCCGAAAATCAACTTCCAACCTTTAACGGTTCCAATTAAGCCAATATCTCTTGTGAAAGCTTCACCACAGTTAAATGGACATCCTGATACCCCAATTTTCAACTTTGCTGCTGTAGGTAAGCCGTATAAAATATTTTCTAATTTCATCCCCATTTCAAGAGAATTTTTTTGGCCAAACCTGCAAACGCTTGTTCCTGGGCATGCTTGGACGTAGTGCAGGCAAGGCTCAAGAGCCCTACCAATTCCTGTTTTCAGATCTGACCATACAGAGTCGATTTCGTCAGGTTTGATCCCAACTAATACAATCCTTTGTCCTGATGATATTTTGACTATCGGTATAGAATATTTTTTCACTACTGAAGAAATAGTTTCCATAGTTTCAAGAGAGAGAATTCCACATGGAATCCTTGCTACTACGGCGTATGTTTCTTTATCTCTTTGTAAGATTGCACCATTTTTTTCAAACTCCATTTTATCCCCCTTAAAGTTTTATTTGATATTATTTTAGCACCTATCATACAATAATTTTTATCATATGTAGGGATTTATGCTTTATATAAAAAGAACTTCATCAATTAAAGCAATAGATTAGGGCTTTTAAAGATTAGGTTAACTGTTAATATAAAAAAGTCCCCCTTCTTGAATTGAGGGGGACTTTTATTTTCTTGAAATATCTTAAGTCATCTCATAGACAATAAAATTCTTTGTTCAGGAGTTAATATCTCTAGGATTTTGATTCTATAGTCAGTATTTAGATTCATCATTTCTATTCTTGTACTATTTATTTCTTTAATTTTTGATTCGAGAAGAGATGTGTCAGCTTTGTTGGCAACTAGATTTCTGTAATCATTTCTTAAATTCCAGAGCTTTGTTCTTAGGACTTTAAGCTTTGCATACTTGTCATCCAAAATTGTTCTGATTTGTGCAACCTGGTTGTCTGTAAGATTTAACTTTTCTTTCATCTTTTCCAACTGTAAATTTTCTCTTTGTTCATAATTTAAGCCTAGTCCTTTGTAAGGCTTTCCGACTCCGAAATCGGGATTTGGGCCAGGACCAAAATTTCCAGTGCCAAAGGCAAAAGAATTTCCCATAAACCACACAGAAGCAAGTAGGGCTAAAGCCATAATACCTACAAAAAACTTTTTCATTTTTTACCTCCCATAATATCAGATTTAGAACCTTTTCTTCTTTTGAATACGACATCTTTCATTAAAAAGTAACAGGATTTTTTAATTTTTAATTATTGCAATATGCTACAATATATTTTTGTTATAATTCTTTAGTGTTAAGGAGATGATTGAGGTGCCAAGGCCAAAGTTAAAGAGATTTATTCAAATGGAGCCAAAGTACAGCGTTTATGCTCCAAAGGGTGTAGGCAGGGCTAAAGAAGAGATTTTGATGGATCTAGATGAAGTAGAAACGTTAAGGCTTGTTTTTGGTGAAGGTCTAGATCAGGATGGAGCTGCGAAAAAACTGGGTGTATCTAGACAAACTGTCGGTAGAACCGTAGAAATTGCAGGTAAAAAGTTAGCAGATTTTCTTGTAAATGGAAAGGTTTTGAAAATTAAAACTGATGGTAACTATGAATTTGTCAATAACAATTCTGATAAAAAAACAACTAACTAATTTACTTGTTTCCTTTTATTAGAAAAAGCGGAGCGCTGTGTCTATCGATGATGGCTTCTGGATCGGAAAGTGGTCTGAGGTATCCGCGTGATGTATAAGTACTAATTTCTTTGAAGTTGGTTTTTTTGTAAATATTTTGCAAGTATCCTAGCCTTTCGAAATCGTTAAGTTCCGACCATAGCAGTATTGATTTTGGTTTAAAGTACCTATTTGTAAATATTGTTACAAAAGAACCATCAGGTTTCAAAACCCTCTTTACCTCACTCACCAATTCGTGTGGGTGAGGTATATATTCAAAGCAAAAGCTACATAATACGAAATCAAATTGATTGTCGCTATATGGAAGTCGTGCATCCTTAAAGATATTTTTAGTATTAATGGAGGAAATTTTTTTGTTTATTGAGTACACCTCTTTGTTTAAACCTATGATTGCTATTTCAGGGTTATTCTTTAAATAAGGTGTAGTTCTACCCATGATATCAAGGATTCTTGAATTATCACTAATTATATTTTCTAATACTTCTCCAATTTTATTTTTTAAAACTGCATCAACGTTTATTATCGAAGAATTGCTTTCATAAAATATTCCGCTCTCACTTTGATCTTCGATGTTAAAAGAATCTTTAGAGTAGAAATCTGTTTCAATTTGTTTAAATTTTCCTTGCATTCCTATGCCTTCACCAAATTCAGATACCCAGTCAAAGCAAATTCCACCGGTATCACACTTAACTTCCGGTTGTTCAACAACTTTTATTATTTTGGCCTTAAGGGTACACCTTTTTTCTGATAATGGATGATTGAAGTCAGCAAAGAAAAGATCGTTTCTTTTTTCTATGCACCTAAAAAAGGGCTTTTCGATTGAATTTTTGCCCTCTCTACCCTTTAATGTTTCTATTTGATAAAACCTCCCAATTTTGAAAAAATTTTTCTCGTCTTCGGATATCCACTTTATTGGCAATATATTTTTGGATGAATATGGTTCAAATAATTCGCCAACATCATAAGTAAATTCAAATACATCGCCTACCTCCTTTCCCTCTAACCATTCGTATAAATTTTTTGGTAAGGTATCAGCGTCTAACCACATGTGTGGTCTAATAAAATAATTTTCGACGTGCTTTATGTTATCCTCATCCCACATTAAATCTAACGATATTGATATCCTTGAATCCTTATTAATTTTCAAATTGATCACCTCTTAAAAGTAATTATTATTTCTATTGACGTATCCTGAACATTTAACTATAATCTATTATAATAAATAAAGAAAGGGGGAAGATTATGGATGTTGTAACGTTGTCAAGGCTGCAGTTTGGAGCGGCTGCGATGTATCACTTTATTTTTGTCCCATTAACTTTGGGATTAGGCGTCCTTGTTGCAATAATGGAAACGCTTCACTACAGGACAAAAAATGAGATTTATCTGAAGATGACAAAGTTTTGGGGAAGGCTATTTTTAATTAATTTTATTTTAGGCATTGTTACAGGTATTACGCTTGAATTTCAATTTGGCACTAACTGGGCTCAATATTCTATCTATGTGGGTGATATCTTTGGAGCGCCCCTTGCAATTGAAGCTACTCTTGCCTTCTTTTTAGAATCGACATTTTTGGGAGTTTGGCTTTTTGGGTGGAAAAGAATATCACCAAAGATGCACTTAATTAGTATCTGGCTTGTTGCTTTTTCTTCAAATTTATCTGCTCTCTGGATACTCATTGCTAATGCGTGGATGCAAGATCCAGTCGGATTTGTTCTCAAGAACAATAGAGCAGAGATGTCAAACTTCTTTGCCGTAGTGTTTAGCCCGTATGCATGGCTTAAATTCACACACACTATTACGGCGGGTTTTGTAGTAGGCGCCTTTTTCGTGATGGGCATTTCTGCTTATCACTTGTTGAGAAAACAAAATGTTGAATTTTTTAAGAAATCTTTTTATGTTGGGGCTACTTTTGGTTTGATTGCAAGCGTATTAGTTTTTTTGATTGGAGATTTTCACGCTGCAGAGGTTGCTCATGTTCAGCCAACAAAATTGGCTGCAATGGAGTCTATTTGGGACACCAGAAAGGCTGCGCCAATATATTTGTTGTTAGTGCCTGATGAATCACAGAAAACCAACTTGATAGAGGCTTTTCCAATACCATCGCTTCTAAGTTTGCTTGCTTATCATGATCCAAATGCAACAGTTAGAGGGTTGAACAGTTTTCCTTCAAATGATATTCCTCCTGTAACTCCAGTTTTCCTGAGTTTCAGGGTAATGGTTGGTTTGGGTACGCTTTTCATAATTTTAACAATCTTGGCGTGGTGGTTTGCCAGGAAAGATAAATTGCTTGATCACAGAAGTTTTTTGAAAATTATGCTTTATTCGCTTCCGCTTCCTTACATTGCTACTCAGGTTGGATGGATTGTTGCTGAGGTAGGTAGACAACCATGGATAGTTTATGGCCTATTAAGAACAAACGATGCCGTTAGTAAAAATTTAACAGTTGGCGATGTGTTGTTTACCCTGGGAGTTTTTATAGTTTTGTATACAGCGCTTGCAGTTCTTGATTTTGCACTTTTAATTTATTATGCCCGTAAGGGCCCATTGGAAACGGATTAGGGGGTGAAAACGTGCTAAATATTTTATGGTTTATTATTTGGGGACTTCTTTGGGCAATGTATTTTGCTCTTGATGGATTTGACCTTGGAATAGGTATGTTATTTCCATTTTTTGCTAAATCAGATCAAGATAAAAGGGCAATGCTTGAGAGCATTGGTCCTGTATGGGATGCTAACGAGGTGTGGCTTATAACTGCTGGAGGTGCTACATTTGCTGCTTTTCCTATTACATACGCCTATATGTTTAGTTTTTTGTATCTTCCACTAATGCTTATTCTATACGGCTTAATAATTAGGGCAGTTTGCCTTGAATTTAGGTATAAAGTAAATAATCCAACTATAGTTTCTTTGCTGGAGTTTGGTTTTTTCCTTGGAAGTTTATTACCAGCACTTTTACTCGGGGTTGCTTTTGGTAATATCTTTCAAGGGCTTCCAATTGATCAAAATGGATATCACGGCAATTTGATAACGCTTCTTAATCCCTTTGGACTAATTACGGGTATTCTATTTGTAGTAGCGTTCTTGCTACACGGTTCTCTTTGGCTTTCATTTAGAACTGAAGGAGATATAAATTTAAGAGCTAAGTCTCTTGCCAGAAAGTTATGGTTTATCACATTGTTTTTTGCTGTTTTGTTTCTTGTTAGTGCATATTTCGTTACTAATCTTTATAATAACTATTTTTCTATGCCATATCTTCTTATTGTTCCTGTTCTTTGCGTACTTGGACTCTTGGGAGCTGGATTTTTTATTTATTCATCTGAAATTATGGCATTTTTATCTTCAGCAATATGTATAATATTCTTAACTTTTACAGGAGTTGGAGGATTGTATCCCAATCTAATTCCCTCAAGTATCAACAACGCATTCAGTTTAAGCGCATTTAATTCGTCTTCTAGTCAGTATACCTTAGCGGTTATGACAATTGTTGTAATAATATTTGTCCCTATAGTGCTGTTTTACAAATTTTGGACTTATAAGACGTTTAGTTACAAAATAAAGGAAGGAAAAGAAGAGGGTTATTAATTAAAAAGTATTAAGGTGTATGAACGATAATGTAGTTCATACACCTTATATGAGTTTCGAACAACCTTCAAGAACAAAGGTTGGACAAACCTCTAAAAAATAAAAAAATTTAATAGTTCAAAACGAGATCTGCCTCCATCATCTCTTTAAGTGCTCTTCCCGCTTTTATCATTTGTACACCATCTATTAACTGATCCTTTGGTATTTCCTTTGAAATGCAAGCAGGAATACAGGCAAGAAGTTTTCCGCCATTTGCAATAAAGTTGTCAACGTGTTCTTTAATACTGTCATGTTCCACAGCCCTTATGTGTTCATAGGTGCCTTTTGTAACGTTATAAATGCCATTTGATTGAAATATCATTGTTACATCCATCTCCATAATTAGAGCAGTATTTGCCATTATAAAGGCAAAGGTGGCTTTTTCTGGATCGTCTGGTCCAGCTGTTACAGTTACAACAAGTTTTTCTGACATAGTTTTTTCTCTCCTTTCTTAATAAGTTTATAATTATACATTCTATTTCAATTTGTGTTAAAATATTCTAATTTAAATTGGAGGTGTATCAGTTGAAAGAAGGAATTCATCCTCGATTTTATGAGGAGTGTGTTGTTACATGTGCTTGTGGTAATACCTTTACTACAGGCTCAACTAAGAAATCTATAAAGGTAGAGATTTGCTCAAAATGTCATCCCTTTTTTACTGGAACGCAAAAACTTGTTGATACAGAGGGTAGAATAGAGAAATTCAACAAGAAATACAGTAAAAGGGCAAGGGAGTAAACAACAATTAAGGTTTCTCTCATATTTCACACACCGGATCCCGTTAGGGCTATTGCCCTTGGGGCAAGGGTTTCTGTTTCAAATAAACTTATATCTGATATTTATTCTGAGCTAAAAGAGGACGAAGCGATTGAGCTAGTAAAGAGATTATATAAAATGGGTCACCACACACCCTTTGAACATGTTTCATTTACATTTGGTATTGAGAACATTTCTAGATCTTGTTCTCATCAGCTTGTAAGACATAGGATCGCGTCTTTTACCCAAAAGAGTCAAAGGTATACAAGGTTTGGTACAAGAAGTTTAGGATCAAGTTCCGATAAGAGAATAGAGATTGAAGATTTATACGTTTTTCCACCATCATTTCAAAAGCACCCATCAATTTTGACAAAATATAGAGACTATTTGGAATTGGGAAGAAGGTTGTATGAAGATCTTTTGTCTAAAGGGATACCTGCTGAAGATGCAAGGTATATTTTGCCTAATAGTGCTCATACCTCACTGGTTATGACAATGAATTTTAGAGAGCTTATGCATGCATCTTCACTTAGATTGTGTCAAAGAGCACAGTGGGAAATTCGATCTGTCTTTGAGGAAATAAAAAAAAGAGTTTTTGAGGTTTCCCCCTTTCTTTCAGAGTTTTTGTGTCCAAAGTGTGAAATTACAGGTTATTGCAATGAGGAGAAATCTTGTGGCAGGAAACCCAAAAAAGAGTCTTAAGAAAAAACAAGCAGCTGTTTGGCGAAATAAGAAACAAAGATTTTAATAATGTTATACGAATAACTTAGTGCTTTTTAATTGGTATCTATAAAAACGCTTACAGCTGCACAGCAAATTATCACTTCGTTGCTGACATCATTTAATTCTTCTATCTTAAGAGCTTTTATTGTCATGCCTCCTTCTTTAACAGATATTTTAATAGTACCCTGAATAGGAAAGGCTTTTTTTACTTCTTCTATGTCAACCATTTCTGGGTAAGGAATTCCTAATTCTGCTAAAATTTCAATTTTTTCTAAATTTCTGATATTAAATATCTCTATCAAACCTGTAATGTAAACGTTTTGAATTGCATTTTTAATAGCCTTTACTGCTGCTTTGGTGGGAGATTGTCCATGTTGATCAACTCCCATACCCATTTCAATTAATAGTCTCTTTTTCATATTCATCTCCTCTTTTAACTTGTAATATCTTTTTGCTATGTTTGTGTAATGAGAAATAAATATATCCAAATATAGTTATCGTAATGGCTAAGATTAAGGAAGCTAAAAGTGAATTTTCCTTGAATATTCTTATCCCTTCCATTCCTGAGAAACCAACTATTAATACGAAGATTGTCCATATTGAACTGCCTATTGTGGTTGGAATGAGAAAATCTTTTAGATTAACCCTTGAAATTCCTGCAATATAAGAAGAAAAATGCCTAATTCCAGGTAAAAAACGAACAATTATTAATATTACAAATCCTCTTTCTCCTTCAATGAGATATAAGATGTGATCTAATATATCTTTGTATTTTAAATTAAGTCTAGAGATAAATAATTTTAGTTTACTTCCTAATAGGAAAGACAAACAAGCGCCACAAACTGTTGGTAAAATTGTTATAATAATTGCTTCTAGTGGATTTATAAATCCGGCGCTTACAAGGGCCCCTGTAATTAATAACATGCCTTCGTAGGGTAGAGGTAACCCCATTGAGTCAAGACAAAGCCAGATGAAAGCAATAAAATAAAATGTCCATATACTTATATTTAAATTTATTACGTTTAGGTAGAGCAAATTTAATAAATTTGAAATCTGTTCCAAAATTTCATCTCCTTTTTAGTTTAAAATAATTATACCAATTATGACCTGGTATATAATTCTCTTGATTAGATTGAGTTTGTAGTAATTAATTATCATATAGGAGGATTAAGAATTATTTTTACTATAAAAGCTTTTGCCAAAGTTAACTTAAGCCTTGATATTATAGGCAAATATCCTGATGGCTACCACGAAATTGTTTCTGTTTTTCACAGCATCGAACTTTTTGATTTATTAACTTTAAGACCTATTGGTAAAAAAAACCTAATTCTTGATTCTAACATTAAAATTGAAAATAACATTTTACAAAAGATTTGGGATTATATCTCGTCAAAATATGATATTAAAAGTGGATTATACGTTAATTTGGAGAAAAATATACCCTTGATGTCCGGCTTAGGGGGTGGTTCAAGCGATGCGTCAGCTTTTCTATATGCAATTAATTTAATTTTTTCTTTAGGGCTAAGTCGTAAAGATTTGGTTAATTTGTCTATAAATTTTGGCTCTGATATGGCATATTTTTTATATGGTGGGATGTGTTTAGTCGAGGGTAGAGGAGAAAGGGTTACTAAATTAAAGGAATATTTAAAGGAGAAAATTATATTAGTTTTGCCAAAAAAAGGGATTTCAACGTCCTTTGCGTATGATTTATACGATAAAAATTCAAAAACAACTAATTATACTGAGGGATTTTTTGAAGGAAGAAAAAGTGGTTTTATTAAAACAGGTAATATTTTTGAAGATCTAATTTTACCACTAGACCCAGATCTAAAAAAAATTAAGGAAGTTTTGAATGAAAATTGTGAGTGGAATCTAATGAGCGGCTCTGGTTCAGCATTCTACGCTAAAACCAAAAAAATAGACACAATAAGAGAGAAATTGTCAGGAAAAGCACGTGTTATTGTCTCAAGTTTTAAACCATTGGAATTAGAGCTTATTGAATTCTAACAGCTCCAAAATATCTGTTCTTCCAATATGGATCATCAAGAGAGCAGATACTAACGCCTGTACTGGTATTGGCGGCAATAAATTTGCCGTTTCCAATGTATATCCCGTCATGTGATGCTCCAGGAAGGTAAGTTGTAAAGAATACCAAATCTCCAGGTCTTAGTTCTGATATTGAGATTGGCTTTCCTGCGTCATATTGCAGATCGGCTGTTCTTGGAAGATTTATTCCGTTTAATCTAAAAACATACTGAACGAAACCAGAACAATCGAAGCCCGTAGATGGCGCCTCTCCTCCCCACCTATATGAAATGCCCATAAATCTTACTGCAGTTCGTATTATGGGGTTTGAATTGATATCCATTTGTCTAGCGATTGAAGCCAAATCAAAGGTCTTGTACTTTTCAATTACTGTTAGTCTCCCCAATGTAAGACACTGGTACGTTATGTCATCAACTATTCCTGTGATTGGAAGCTTTGCCTCTTTTTGGTAGAGTTTTACTGCTTTTTCAGTTTTTTCATCGTAAACTTTGTTTACGCTTACGTTATACCCTAAATCATAAAGCTTTTCTTTTATGTTTTGTACTTCATCGGATACGTCCCCCGGCCTAAGAGTTATTGCAAAGGAATAGTTATTCAAAGAAGAAAATGCAAGAAAAAAAACCAATATAAAGAGAATTTTCCTTTTCATTAAAAACCCCTTTTAAAATAGTAGTTGATATATTATAAACTATGAGGTTAAAAAAGGTTTAAAAATTAACCAATCTCTTTTAAAATTTGATTGGCCGATAGCTAAAGTGGCGGGGTGGACGAGATTCGAACTCGCGATCTCCTGCGTGACAGGCAGGTGTGTTAGGCCTCTACACCACCACCCCTTTGAATGAAATGTATGTTATCATATTTAAAAATTGTTTGCAAGTGTTTTTTAATTTGTACGCTGTTCCTGTTTAATTAAAACTTTTTCTTCTGTTAAAAAGTAGCTTTTCTTAAACTTTTTGCACAATTCTTTACATACTTTTTTAACTGCTGTAACTTTTTCAATCATATCTTCATAATTTGTAATTTCCATGTTATTTACAGTTGCTATTGAAATGCTAACTATTGGAAATTGCTTTTTAATGCCATCTCTGTCGGTTGATATTATATAGCCTCGTTCTACATCTTCTTTGTTGTAAAATCTTTTGATATTAAAGTCAAATTCTTCAATGATGTTACAACATAACCTTTCTATATCATATGACCCTACAATTGCTACGAAATCGTCTCCTCCCACGTGCCCTAAAAATGCATCTTTATAAAAGCTAATGTGTCTTTCCAATATGTTTGCAGTATATTTTATAATCCTATCGCCTCTCTCAAAGCTATAATAGTCGTTGAAAGATTTAAAATCATTTAGATCAAAATAAATCAAGGAAAAAGGCATCTTTTTGTCTAAAAATTCTCTAATCTTTTCTTCAATTATTAGATTTCCAGGTAATCCTGTAAGTGGATTTGAATATTTAGCTATATTTAGTTGTAGTTCCATAGATTTTTCTAAAAGTGTTATTATTGGAACTACTCCAAAATAACTTTTATCCTTTTCTACGATCACATAGTCATACAGCTTATCCTCTTCTCTATTTGCTATCCTTTTTATTGCTTGATCAATTGGGATTGAGTAGTCAAGAACAAGAGGGTTTTTATCCATTATCCTTTCTACTGGTTTTTCTAACCACAATTCTCTCCCATATCGAGTGCCAAGATGTGTGAAAAAATTTCTTCTTGTAATCAGCCCTACAACCTTTTCACCATCTAGTAATGCTATGCCATGCAGCCTATTATTGCCTAAAAATATACTTTCTATATCTTTTGATAAGGTTGAGCACTGCACGCCGCTATCTCTTCTTGCTATTGTACCTATTTGTACTTTAAATGCTGATGTAAGTTTCGTTTTTTCTAAGGACAACTTTGTCTCTTTAATGAAGTTTTTTAACCTGTCGTCTAAAACTAAAAGTTCCTTTGATGGCTTTCCTAGCAAAAATCCCTGTGCCAAAGGGGTTCCTAATTTAATCAAAGTTTTTAACTCATCTAAAGTTTCAACTCCTTCAGCAATGAGTTTTATATTAGTGTTATTAGCAAATTCTACTAGTGCCTTTACTATAGATTTTTTGAGATTATCTTTATCGATATCTCTGATAAGAGACATATCAATTTTTATATAGTCTGGTCTAACTTCAGAAATAGTAGTAAGACCAGAATAGCCCGCACCTACATCATCAATTGCAATTTTGTAACCTTGTGTTTTATAGTTTTTTATAATTTCTTTGAACTCTATGTAATCTTTTATTGCTGTTTTTTCGGTAATTTCAAATATTATGTTAGATTGCTTAATTATCTTTTCGAACAAGTGTTTTGTATAACCCTTAACAAATTTTTTGTCTCTTATTATATCTGGATCTACGTTCAAAAATAAAATCTTATCTGATTGAAGGCTTAGAAATTTTTCGATAGCACTTGATCTTGTAGATAATTCCATTTCCCATAACAAGTTTTCATTTTTTGCACTTTCAAATAGCTTTACTGGGTTATATAAAACGGATTCTTCTGGGCCTCTTGTAAGAGCCTCATAACCTACAGTATCACCGTTTGAAAGTGAAAATATTGGTTGGAACAATGTTGTAAAGAGTTTATTTTCTATTATTTCTCTTAACAGCTGTTTCATAATTACCACCTCCTACTCCTAACCAATAGTAAATATTATGAATGTTAATTTTTTGTAAATATTTCTTCTAAAATACAACTATTGATCAGAATTCTTAAGATATATTTTTATCTTAAGTGTTAAAATATAAAAAAATTACTGGGGAGTGCTTTTATGAAAAGGGTATTTATGAATAGACATAAAATTGGTTTGATCTTCTTTTGTTTATTTTTATTTTCAAATCCTCTGAGTAATGCTGTTGATTATTTGTTTTTGACTTTGTCTTTTTTGACATGTCTTACTAGGGAAAATTTGTCTATCTTAAAAAAGGGGATTTTGCCTTATGCTCTTTTTTTATTTGGGTCGGCAGTCCTTTCTGGGATTGCAGCTGCCGATAAGGAGTTGTGGCTTAGGTGGACAAGTACATATCTTGAATACGCTATTGTAATATTCGTTACGTATTGTATTGTAAAGTCTAAAAGAGATGTAATTTTTTCTTTTCTTGCTTTGACTTGTTCATCTCTCCCCATTACTATATATGCATTTTTCTTCCAATGGCTAAAGGGCAAAGAAGTAGTGGGCAGCTTTCATTATTACACTGCTTACAGCGCTTATCAGGCACTAGCCCTCATTGCTCCGTTTATTCTTGCAGTATATAACTATAAGAAGAAATCTTTTTATTTTTGGTTTGCTATCTACCTTTTTGAGTTTTTTGTGCTATATATATCAAGTGCAAGAGGTAGCTTTATATCGAGCATAATAGGGCTTTGTTTGTTTATGATACTGATTTTTAGGAGAAAGGGATTAATTGCTGCAGCAATTATTTTTGTTGCTGGATTACTTGCTCCTATAAAAAGAAATGTAGGTATAACGAATTTTCTTGATCTCTTAAACTTTACCTATACTGCTAATCACGAGAGAATAATGTTTTGGAAGGTAGCTATATTTAAGATATTCCCTCTTAGCCCAATAATCGGAGTAGGCGCAGGACATTTTGCTTATCACTATAGATACCTCAACCCAAAAGATCCTCTTGCAAACTCGGTAGCTCACGCACACGATACTTTTATTCAAGTTTTAACTGATATGGGAATAGTTGGTTTAATTTGTCTTTTGACCTTGCTTTATCAGTACTATAAACAGACTATAAATTTGCTTAAAAATTCAAAGGGTTTTCAATGGGCTTTGTGTGCTGTTCTTGTTACCTTTATGACTGGATATTGGCTTGGTGAAGGACTTACTGGCAACATGTTTTATGGCAGAATGCAAATGGAAATATTGGCCTATTTTATGACTCTTTCAACAATCAAGCTTACAGATTAGAGAGGGCATTTAGCGCCTTTTCATAAACTTCGTCTGGAGTAATTTTTTTCATACATAAATTGTCTGGGCATTCTTTGTCAATACATCTGGTAGAACAAGGAAGGTTTTTATATATTACTATGTGATCTGTTTCTTCAGGAAGGGGGCCATATATTAGAGGTGAAGTTGGTCCAAATAGGCTTATTGTAGGAGTGCCGAGTCCTCTTGCTATGTGAAGGCTTGCTGTGTCGGGACAGATTAAAAGGCTTGAACTTTCTATTATTTTACAAAGTTCAAGAAGGTTTTTTGTTTTGTTTACCATATTTATTGCGTTTGAGTTTGAAACGATAATGTTTGCCTTTTCTACATCTTTTTCTGATCCAATTAGAATTACCTCAAAGCCTTTTTTGTGAAGCATATTTGCAAGTACAGCAAAATTTTCAGGTGGCCATTCTTTTCGATACCAACTAGATCCAATTGAAAAGAGTATTCTATTTTTAATTTTTTTAACACCTTGTTTTATTATCCAAGGTTTTGGGTCAAATTTTTCTATTCCAATAAGCTTTAAAATATCGGCATAGTAGTAAATTATGTTTTGATTTTCATTTGGTTTCAAACATTTTGTGAGAAATATTTTGTTTATTCCATAGTCAAACCCTATTCTATTTCTTGCTTGAGATAAAAAAGAGACAATAGAATTTCTGGGTGAATGATGTAGAACTATGGCGTAGTCGAACTTTTCCTTTCTAAGTGAGAAGCACAATTTAATAAATGACAGGTAACCTTTGTGCGAGCCTTTTTTATCGTAAAAAACAACCTTCTCACAAAATGGAATAATATTAAAAACGCTGTAAAGTGAAGGGATCTTTCTTGCAAAAAGTGTGAAGTCACAGTTTTTATAATAGTTGTTTAAAGCTCTTAAAACCGGCGATGCTAGTAGTATATCGCCTATACCGGGATAACCAAATATTACAAGTATCTTAGTTTTTTCTTCTGATATCATTTTTTATATTATATTATTTTAACTTATGTTATTATTGCAACAGTTTTACTTACAAGTATAAAGACCTTGCGTTGTTTGTTCTTCATTTTTGAGAATATTATTCTATTAACTCCAAGCCTTTTTTATGTTATACTCTTATAAGTTCCTGCGGTGTTCGTGATACCCTTGAGGTCTTGAGCTAACACCGAACTTCTGTAGGCAGATCTCTTCTTGTATTATGTTTGCCTCTCGCGAACGACTGCAAGAAGGTAAGCCAATTAGTGTATGAGGCTTGGGTTCAAGACTCTTGGTACACGGCACTGTGGGAGTATTTTCTTGGGAGGCTGACTTGCAGAGCTGTATCTTTTGTCTTGTTGCCGAGAAGAAGGTAGATTCAAGAATAATATATGAAGATGATATTTCATTAGCCTTTATGGATATAAATCCAGTAGCTCCTTTTCATGCTCTTGTTATACCAAGAGAACATATAAGGAGTTTGGATGAAGTTAGGGATTTTAATTTGGTTTCACATTTATTATACGTGTGCAAACTAGTAGCCCAAGAGCAAGGCCTTGAAAAAGGATATAGGGTTGTAACGAATATTGGTGATGATGGAGGCCAGACAGTGTTCCATCTTCACTTCCATGTGATAGGCGGTAGGCCTATGAATTGGCCGCCTGGATGATAATTTTGAGGAGGTTGTTAAACTTTGCCAGAAATTCGCATTAACAAAGATGAATCAATAGACAGTGCTCTGAAACGCTTTAACAAGGTTGTTCAACAGGAAGGTATTCTTTCTGAAGTTCGAAAGAGAGAATTTTATGAAAGCCCTAGTGTAAAGAAAAAGAAAAAGAGAGCTGAGGCTGCAAAAAAAAGAAAAAAAAGATAATTTAAATTAAAATGAACCTTACTCGCTTTGGCTCTCTTTTGGGGCAGCTGAAGCCTATTTGGTCGCGTTTTAAAGGGGAAGAGCTTTTTACCTACTTACTAATTGCATTTATGTTGGCAGCCCTTCTTTATAATTTGAGAGGGGCATATCCTACTTTGGCCGTTGGCAAAATGGTACCTTTTGATGTGGTTTCTCCCAAAGATGCTCAAATTGTAAATAAGGTTGCAACGGAGGAGCTAAAGGTACAGCGAGAAAAGGCTGTGCCCGATGTTTTAGTTGTAACTTATGATAAATTTGGGTCTATTCACGATTCTATAAACTATTTTCTTTCAAATTTGGAATCTACTAAAGACCTTCCTGAATCACAAAGGATTGTAAAGCTTAAAGATATGGCGCCCTTTTTAACTGAGAAAGATATAGAAATATTAATTTCATCTAACCCCAAGGAATTAGAAGCTGATACAAATAAGATATTTGTGCTATTGCAAAAAGAAGAAAGACTAGATGTACTGTCTAATCAGGTAGCTAGTATTATAAGTTCTTTAAAATTAAATCCTGATACCTCACAAGCTTTTATGAATCTGATTTTGGGATATTTTAGGATAAATGCAACTATAGACAATAAGTTAACTAACGAACTTAAACAAAAAGCAATTCAAGATATCACCCCTGTTGTAATAGATGTAAAGAAGGGACAGGTGCTTGTTAGAAGTGGAGAAATTCTAACTCCTGAAAAAGCCTATCTATTAAAAGAATTAGGTATTATGGACAACCTTTCAGGAATAAGGAATTTTGTAAGCCTATTTCTTTTTTCTGCCCTATTGTTATTTGCCTTTAGATTTATTGTTTATAATTTTTCACCAAAGTTAACTCTTGATAGGGGACATTTGATAGTTCTTGGTGCACTTTCATCCGTTTATATACTTTTTGTTTTTGTTTTATTTCCTATTTCTCCAATTATTGTTCCTCTTGCAAGTATATCTTTGCTTTTAGCTTTAATTTTTACCCCGGCTGTATCGCTTCTTTATTCTGTTATTTTGGCAATTTTGGTCTTCTTTTTTGGAAATTTTAGTTTGTTGGGTTTTTATATAGCTCTTATTAGTGCTTTTGCTGGTGCCTTTTTTGGTAGAGGTATACAGAAAAGAGGAGATCTATCTGATACAGCTTTTTTGTTTTCTTTAACGTTTTTTTTAGCTGTGCTGCTCTGGGATATTTGGAGTGATATAAACATACTTGATTCTCTTAGTCAATTTGCTTTTGCTATTGCAAATGGATTTTTATCATCGATTGCAGCGATGGGTGCTCTTCCATATATTGAAAGCACTGTAGGTGTTCTTAGCCCATTGAAATTAATGGATTTGTCAAATCCGAGTCATCCTCTCTTAAAAAGATTACAGATTGAAGCTCCAGGAACCTATCACCACAGCATTATAGTGGCAAACCTTGCTGAAACAGCGGCAGAAGAAATTAACGCAGATCCTCTACTTGCTAGAGTAGCATCTTATTATCATGATGTAGGAAAACTTAAAAGACCTCAATTCTTTGTAGAAAATCAAAAAAATGGTGTAAACTTACATGCTGAAATATCTCCCTGGTTGTCCGCAACTATATTAACTTCCCATGTAAAGGATGGTGTAGAAATTGCTAAATCATATGGAATTCCAGATAAAATATTAGACATTATTTCTCAGCATCACGGCACAAGCTTGATTGTATTTTTTTATCATAAAGCCTTACAATCCGGTTTTTCTGAAGTAGAAGAGAAGGATTTTAGGTATCCTGGCCCCCTTCCTAAGACTAAAGAAGCTGCGATAGTGATGCTTGCTGATGCGGTCGAGGCTGCAGTAAGGGCATCTTCTGGTTCTGTATCACCCAAAATAGATAGTTTAGTTGACAGGATTTTCAGAAACAAACTTGAAGATGGCCAGCTCAGCGAATCCCCTATTACTCTTCAAGAGCTTCTTAGAATAAAGGAAGTTTTTATAAGGCTATTTGTAGGATCTTTCCATCAAAGGATTGAATATCCTGATTTAGCAAACCTTAATAAAAAGCAAACTTGAATCTGGAGGTTTTTGGACTGAAGATTGGACTGAAGAATATTAGGATCCTTTCAATGAAAATAGTAGAATTTGCAATTTTTCTATGAGTTTAGTATTATCTAAAAAAAAGAGATATAAATTGAACTATGTTAAATTTAAAAAAGCTATTAAGTACTGTATGGATTTTTTTGGTGTAGGGGATCTTGAGCTTAGTTTGTTATTGACAGATAATGAAGAAATTAGGGGTTTGAATAGGGAGTTTCGTAAAAAAGATTGTCCTACAGATGTTTTGTCTTTCGAAGGAGATTTTAATTTGGGCATTTTAGGGGATATTGTAATTTCAGTAGAGAAGGCAAAGGAAGATTTTTTCTCTAATTCTTACGGCGAGATAGTTCCTGAGGTTGCTAAAAGGAGTTTTGAGAACTATTTACTATGGTTGGTTGTTCATGGGATTTTGCATAATTTAGGGTTGGATCATGATAACGAAATTAGTGAGAAAGAAATGAGATCTAAGGAGAAGGATTGTCTTGAAAAGGTCTCACAGTATTTATAAAAGCTTTTATTTTGCAATAGTAGGGTTTTTAGTAGTTTTGAAAGAAGAGAGAAATTTAAAGATTCAACTAATTGTGTTTTTATTATTACTATTTTTTGGATATTTACTTAGATTTAAGCCTATTGAATGGAGTGTTGTGTTATTATCTTCATCTATAGTGATAGTTTCAGAGATGGTTAATTCAGTTATCGAAAGAATAATGGACTATGTAAATCCAGAATTTGATAACAAAATAAAGGTAATAAAGGATATATCTGCTTCCTTTGTTTTGGTTGCGTGTTTTTTTTCGGTAATTATTTTTTTGATCTTATTGTTGAGTCGTTTTTCACATATTTACAGTTTAGGAAGCCTCTTAAATTATTGTTTTAAAGGAATTAGTTTAGCATGATGACATATATTCTTTTGTCTTTGTTTTTAATGGTTTGTTCTGCTTTTTTGTCTTGTAACGAGACTGTTTTTACTAAAGCAAGTAGAATAAAAATTATGCAATGGATCAATGATAGGCATTCTGGATACGAAAAGGCAGAATTTCTTCTAACATATCCGCAAGAAGTAATAACAACCCTTTTGCTACTTAATAACTTCGTTAATATTGCTCTTTCTACTTTAATAACGTCTTTTATGATAGAGTTATTTTCTTTAAATAGTATCGGTTCTATAGCAATTGCTGCTACTTTATCTCTAGTAGTTTCTTCGCTTTTAATTATTGTTATATGTGAGATAGTTCCAAAAACTATCGGCTATTATTTTGCTGATAAATTATTTTTTGCTTTTATGCTTTTTCTTTATTTTATAACACATATAAGTAGACCTTTCGTTTTTGTGTTTACTTCTTTATCAAAGACATTTTTGTTCCCTTTTGGTATAAAAAATGTTAAGGGTTTGCCATCAATTACAGAAAGCGAATTAAAATATCTTGTTAACGTAAGTGAAGAAGAAGGAATCATAGAAAAAGAAGAAAAAGAGATGATAAGCGGTGTTTTTGAGTTTAAAGATAAAGTGGTCAGAGAAATAATGATTCCAAGAATTGATATGGTATGTATAAAAAAGGGAACTACATTAAGCGATACATTAGAAATTATTAGAAAAGAAGGACATTCGAGGTATCCTGTTTATGATGGGGACATAGATAACATTGTTGGTATTTTATACGTAAAGGATATTCTTATGAATTTAGGACCAAATACCGACTATTCTAAAAGCATAGATTCTTCTCTTAGAGAGGCTTATTTTGTACCAGAAGGCAAGAATATTAGCGAACTCTTTAGAGAGCTTCAGTCAAAAAGGTTGTATATGGCTATTGTAATAGACGAATTTGGTGGAACAGCAGGTTTGTTGACTGTGGAGGATCTTGTAGAGGAAATAGTTGGCGAAATTAGAGACGAATATGACTTTGATGAAGAGGCTCTTGTAAAGGACTTTAACGAAAATAGTTTTATTGCAAATGGCAGATTAAGTTTGAGAGAGTTTGCTGCTAAGGTTGAAGTTGATTTTGAAGATTTTATTGAAGGATATAATGAAGAAACATTGGCTGGGCTATTGTTCTCTCTCTTTGGTAAAATACCAAAAGAAGGGGAAAAAATATCGTTCAAGGGTATCGAGTTTAAGGTTTTGAAGATTGATGGAAGAAGAATAAAGGACGTATTGGTTACTAGGAAGAAAGGAGACATGGATGAAGTTAAACAATAAAACAAAATTTATTTTTGTTACTGGTGGTGTTACATCGTCACTTGGGAAGGGCATAGTAGTAGCTTCATTAGGGAGGATACTTAAATCTATGGGTTTAAAAATAAACGTCATTAAGCTAGATCCTTATTTGAACGTAGACCCTGGGACGATGAATCCGTATCAACACGGTGAGGTTTTTGTAACTGATGATGGAGCTGAAACTGATCTTGATCTCGGACATTATGAGAGATTTATAAATACAAATCTAACAAGATCGTCAAATTTAACATCAGGTATGGTTTACCAAGAAATACTCTTAAAAGAAAGGCGCGGAGATTTTCTTGGAGGAACAGTTCAAGTTGTACCGCATGTAATAAATGAAATAAAATTAAAAATAAAAGAAGCTGCTGGGGTACTTGATGATGGTGGCATTCTTATTTGTGAGGTTGGCGGTACTGTAGGAGATATTGAAGGGGAGCCTTTTCTTGAAGCAATTAGACAGTTTAAGAAAGATGTTGGAAGGAACAATACGCTTTATATTCACTTAACTCTTGTTCCTTATTTAAAGGCCGCAAAAGAACTTAAAACAAAACCAACTCAACACAGTGTAAAAGAGTTAAGAAGTATCGGTATACAACCTGATATTATAATTCTTAGATCGGAAAGGCCTATTAATAATTCTATAAGAGAAAAGATATCCTTGTTTTGCGATGTAGAACCTGAAGCTGTAATTCCTCTGGAGGATGTAAAACATGTAATCTATGAGGCTCCAATCTTGCTTGAGTCTAACAAGTTAAGTAGACTTGTGGCAAGCATGTTAAAAATAGAACCTTATGTAGAACCACGGCTGGATAGCTGGATGAGAATCGTAGAAATGGCAAAGAATTTGAAGGATACCGTTGAGATTGCTATTGCAGGGAAGTACGTTGGTCTACCTGATTCTTATATTAGTGTTGTAGAATCTCTAAAACATAGCAGTTTGCATTTAGGATATGGACTAAAAGTTAGATGGATAAACACTGAGGATATTAATTCTATGGACGATGCAAAGAGGATGTTCGAAGGGGTAAGGGGAATTGTAGTGCCGGGTGGTTTTGGTGTAAGAGGTATAGAGGGGAAAATATTAGCAGCAAGATTTGCCCGTGAGAACAATATACCGTATTTTGGGCTTTGTTTGGGCATGCAGATTATGTGCATCGAATTTGCAAGAAATGTGCTTGGATTAGAGGGGGCAAACAGCACTGAATTTGATGAAAACACAAGATTTCCCGTGATCGATCTTATGGAGGAACAAAAGGGTGTAGTGGATAAGGGGGCTACAATGAGGCTTGGTGCATTTCCCTGTAGGTTAGTGGATGGTACAATTGCAAAGCGTGCATATAATCAAGATTTAGTTTTTGAAAGGCACAGGCACAGATATGAATTTAATAATCTATTTAAAGAGGATTTCGAGAAAAATGGAATGATTGTTAGTGGTATATTTGAAGAAAGGAATCTAGTTGAAATTTTAGAACTAAGGGATCATAAATGGTATTTAGGAACTCAATTTCATCCAGAATTTAAATCAAGACCAAATAAACCCCATCCTTTGTTTTTTGACTTTATGAAAGTTGCAATATCTAATTAGCTTGAAGTTTGATTATTCTTTGACTTTGAAATCTTTTTAGAAAATAGTTTGGCTTGTGATTCTATTGGAGAGTTAAGAGTTTGAATATAGAGAAAGAAATAAATTTACTTTTAAACCTAGATTTTAAAAATAAAATTGACAAAGATCTAATAGAAGTACTTATAAATGAAGCTGAAGAGGCTTCAACCTTTTCCTATTCGCCATACTCTAAATTTTCTGTAGGGTCTAGTTTATTGTTGGAGAATAGGAATATAGTTCGGGGTTGCAATATTGAAAACTCTTCTTATGGATCGACTATTTGTGCCGAGAGGGTAGCTATTTTTAAAGCCATATCTTCGGGTGAACGAAATTTTTTGTGTCTTGCTATTTACAACAAGGACATTCTGCCATATCCGTGTGGATGTTGTCTCCAAGTAATGTCTGAATTTGTATGTAAGCATTTCCCAATTATTTTAATTTCAGATAAAGAAAAAAAGGTTGTTTGCTTCTCAGAGCTTTTAAAGCAACCTTTCAGTCTGAACAAATGATAAATTGCGGGATTTTTCTCAGATCTTATCCAGTTAGGGAAAATAGTTTTATTTTTAAGATCTTAACTAATAGTCAAGGATCAGTACCGGCTCTCCTAAGAGGTAGTAAAAAGAGAGTTTTTAGTAAATTGATTTTTCCTGGCTCTCTTATAGACGTGGAACTCATTAAAACAAGGGGAGAGATTATGATATTGAATGACTATAAAGTAATAAAATCTCCCATGATAACTTCCTTTAGACAATCTATTTTGCTCTCATTATATTTGGAAGTTCTAGATAAGATCGCAAAGGGGGCCTTTGAATCTGTTCAAAGGGTATTCAAAAATATAATTTTGGATGATGAGACGCAGTTTAAAGATTTAAATTGGCTTATTAGATGCTTGAACGAAGAATTTTATTATGCAGGTTTTTTAGATAAGTTTTCCCATGAAAAATGTACAGGTGATTTAAAAACATTAAAGAAACAAATAATTGAAACTTTAGGTTATTTGCCGAAATCGCTGAAACTAATTGAAAAGGAATATCATGAATAAAATTTGGATCCTTGAAGATAAGTACTTTTTAAGATTGTGGATTGCTCAGATTTTTTCGCAATTTTCTGATAAGTTCTTAATGGCTGCTTTAATGATTGCTGTTTCAAATATAACTAGTACAAATATTAGCGTTTCTTCATTAATGGTAGCCTTTGCGCTTCCATCAGTTATTATAGCTCCGTTTATAGGAGTTTTCTTGGATAAGGTTGACAGAAAGATCATTTTGGTTTTAATAAACATTTTAAGAAGTTTGCTTTCTGTCTTGTTAGTGTTTTTTTTAGAGAATTTGTTTGCGATATATTTATACAGCTTTTTTATAGCGTCTTTAATTGTCGTATTTGCTCCAGCAGAATTTGCTATGATACCAAAAACGGCATCTAAGAAGAATTTGGCAGCTGCAAATTCCCTTTTTAACGTTACTTGGGTGATGTCATTTATACTTGGTTTTGCTGCTATAAGCCCTATAGTATTATTTTTTGGTATAAAGGTGGCAGTACTCTTTGCTGCTATTTCTTATTTAATAGCTTCAATTGTGTCTTCGATACTACCAAGTGACAAACCGCATTCAGAAGCAAAATATTGTTCTTTTAAGAAAGCTCTTTTTGATTCATTTTCTTATATAAAATCTTCAAAACTAATTCAAGTGTTAATACTTGAGCAGTCTATTGCAACATCCTTAATGGGTATGGTAAGTGTTTTAGCAGTAGGGTATGTTAGGGAAGTTTTGCACCTTAGTGAGGCTAACTTTTCTATTATAGTTGTTCCTGCTGGTCTTGGAATGGTTTTTGGTTCTTTAATAATCGGGCATATTAAGATTCCAAATTTCAAAAACTCTACGATAGTTGGCGCTGGAATATTATTTGCTAGTTTATGTTTATCGTTTATGTCGATACTTACTCAACTACTCATAGTTCCGATTATTTCCTTTTTATTAGGAATATCAAACGCGCTTGTAAATATTCCAATTCAATCTATGATGCAAAAGGTGGTAAAAGAATCATTCAGAGGGAGAGTTTTTGCTATTCTAAATATGTTTATTAGTTTTACTTCTACTTTTCCAATTCTCTTTGCAGGAGAATTAGCGGATATGTTCGGTGTAAGAATCTGTTTTCTAATACTTGGTATATTGACTTCTCTGTTATATTTCTTTATGAAGTCTGTTGCATTGGAGGCTGATAGGATTGAATAAACTCAAAATACTAATTCTAGGCAGGCTTTCTCCAGTTGATGGAAATTCAGTTTATGTGCAAGAAATTAAGGAAAAGCTTAGTGAAAGGGGGCATAACGTTCATCTTTTGCTTTTTGATGAAGGAGAAGATGTGGAAGATAGGAGTTTTTTACCGTACTTGTTTAAAACACAACCGTATATCATGATAGCTCCTTCAACAATAAAAAAGTTAAAAGACATCGTAAAAGCTGTAAAGCCAGATTGTATACACATCTCTTTGACTCTCTCCTTTTTAGATTTTTTTATTCCAGATATATTTGACGATATTCCTGTGGTTGCTACATTTCACCCGCCATTTGATAAGAATAAAACATTATGGGGGGTAATTTCACAACTCGTTTATAATGTTTATGCTCCTTTTTTGAACAACTATGATAAAATTATTACCCTTTCTCCCGTTCAAAGCGATTTTCTTATAGAAAGAGGTGTGAAAAGAGAAAAGCTTCAAATTATACCAAATGGAGTTGATCCAATTAGATATTCGCCTGGCTTATCCTATCTTAAAGAAAAGTTTGGGGCCTACTTTTTGTTTCTATACCTTGGAAGAATAAGTCCTGAAAAAAATGTAAGAGTTTTGTGTGAGGCATTTTTGGAAAATGATTTTCCTGAAGGAGTAAAGTTACTTATTGTTGGTGATGGTATTGAGCTTTTGAAATTAAGAAAGGATTTTGATAAAGAGAATATAATATTTTTTGGTGAAGCCAATCTGGATGTGAAACAAAGTATCTTTAGATCCAGTGATGTCTTTGTTTTACCCTCCTCGATAGAAGGGCTCCCTCTTGCTCTTTTAGAGGCAATGAGCTCAAAATTGGCGTGTATTGCAACTGATGTTGGTGCAACTAAAGATGCAATATGTGGATCTGGAATTTTAATTAATCCTACAAGGTTAAAAGAAGAATTAGTTCAAGCTATGATGACTGTTTATAAGGATAAAGAGTTGAGAGAAAGGCTTGCGAACAAAGCAAGAGAAAGGATTATAAATGACTTTAATATATTTAAACAAATACAAGTTCTTGAGAATGTTTATTATAATGTTATAAATTTAAGAGATCTGTTGAAAAATAATATATTTTGAATATTTGAATAAGTAAACGTTATTAGACGGATTTGAAATTATATAAAATAAACAAATTAATCTAAAAAAAGCATTAAACGTTTCAGAGGGGAGTTAAAAGGATCAAAGGGTTTAATATAGCGGTTATTATAAAATATAAATCAGTTTTGTCTCTTTTTTTTATATTTTTTTACTTTCTAATATGGTATTTTGTTAGGAAGATTATAATTACCTTTTATTTTATATTTATTATGGTTTTTTTTGCATACCTGTTTTATCTATTTAGAAGGATTAAAGAGATCGATAATGAAACAAGTTTTGAATTAAGAGAAGACAAAAGCAACAACGTAGTTCGTGAGTTTAGCTTATTAGTATGTGCTCATAATGAAGAGAGCGTTATTGAAAGTACACTAAAAAAAATTGTTGAATTAGAAGGGAAATTTGAAATAATTGTGGTAGATGATAGGTCTAAAGACAAGACAGGAAAAATAGTTGATGATTTTATCTCTAATTACAAAAGAAAATTTGAATTTGATGGTAAGGAAAATTTAAATTCTTTAAATGATTATAAAGAAATGAAAGTTTTACACAGAGCTTATGATTCAAAACCAGGAAAGTCTGCCAGCTTAAATGATGGTATAAGGCTTTGTACGGGCGAGTATATTATTGTATTGGATGCAGATTCGTATTTTGATGATAAAAAAGCTCTAATTAAACTTTCTGATTATGTTAATACTTATTGGCCTGATGCAGTCCAACTTAGAAAGATCTCGTCCAATCCTGGTTATAATTTAATTTCCTACTTATCATTTCTAGAGTTGTGTTTGGATTCTTTTATGCAGAAAGCTAGAAATGCATTTGGAGGTGCAGTTGAGCTTAGAGGAACAGGGATGGTTATAAGAAGAAGTGTACTAATTGAAGTTGGTGGCTTTGATGAAGAATCTATTACTGATGATCTTGAAATGTCTTCTAGATTGTTTTTTAATAAAAAGAAGATTGTGTTTTTAGAAACTCCTTTTGTTTACGAACAAACCGTTTTTGATATTCGTTCCTGGTGGGCACAAAGGTTTAGATGGCTTGAAGGGTCACTTAGAAGATATATTAAGTATTCAGTACTTATATTAAAAAGGATGCTTTCAAATAGAACTGATATTTCATTTAAGGCTGTTTCTTTAGAATCAACAAAATCGAATCTTGATTTTTTTCTTTTTTTTATTTCAGAGTTTTTAATACCTTTTTTTGCTATACTTTCTATATTTGAAGAGTTGGGATTGTTGATTTTTGGAAAGGGTGATATTTTAATAATTTTAGCCATCTTATTATCTTATCCAGTAGTAATATTTCCAGTTTCACTGTTTTTTTTAAAAGATTATTTTAATATGAATTTTATAAGAAGAGTTTTAATTTCTCTAATTTTTTCTTGTTATATGTTAACCTGGATGTTTATAATGCTCTTTGTTTTTAAAAAAATTTTATTTGAAAAGAAATCTAGTACTTGGATTTCTCCGAAAAGATTAGGAGGTGTTTGAAATCAAAAAGTTAAATTTTCAACAAATTATACTAAAACTTCAAGATTTCTGGACAAAAAACGGCTGTGTGCTCCTTCAACCGTATGATGTAGAAAAGGGTGCAGGTACAATGAATCCTGCAACCTTTTTAAGGGTTTTGGGAAGAGATAGTTGGAATGCGTGTTATGTAGAACCATCCAGAAGGCCTACTGATGGCAGATATGGTGAAAACCCAAACAGATTGCAACACTATTATCAGTTTCAGGTAATTTTAAAACCTGCTCCAACATTTACTCAGGATATATATATAAAAAGTCTTGAGGCATTAGGTTTGGACGTTAAGAAGCACGATATAAGATTTGTAGAAGATGACTGGGAGTCCCCAACTCTTGGTGCATGGGGAATAGGTTGGGAGGTATGGTTAGACGGTATGGAAATAACCCAGTTTACTTATTTTCAGCAAGCTGGTGGGATAGATCTTGATCCAATTTCTCTTGAAATCACCTATGGATTAGAAAGAATTGCGCTGTATCTTCAAGATGTAGACAATGTATTTGACATAAAAATTAATAATAATGTAACTTATCGTGATGTACATTTTGATAATGAGGTAGAATGGTCAAAATTTAACTTTGAGGAAGCAAATATTTCAATGCTAAAAAGACATTTTGATGATTATGAAGAAGAGGCTCTGAGATTAATAGAGATAGGCTTACTTAAGCCAGCCTACGATTATGTGCTTAAATGTTCTCATAACTTTAACCTTTTGGATGCGAGAGGCGCTATCGGTGTTTTAGAAAGAACGCACTACATATCAAGGGTTAGAAATCTTGCAAAGGAAATTGCAAAAAAGATTGTAACTCTCAAAGAAAACAAGAAAGAAGATAAAAGAAAAACTATTTAATATATACGATATTATTTTAAAAGAAAGTGAGGAAACGTAGATAAAAATATGAAATACTTACTGGAATTAGGCTGTGAAGAGATGCCATTTAATTTTGCTTCTAAAGTATATACTGAATTTAAAGAAAATTTCTTAAAAGAGTTTTCAGAGATATTTATTGGCAGTGACTTTGATTTGATTAAAAGAAGTATAGAGTGTTATGCAACCCCTAGAAGGATTGTTCTGTTTTCTCAGCTTCCTGATTTTACCCCTGAGACCAGGCAAAAAATAAAAGGGCCACCAGTAAAGTTTGCATATGATTCTAACATGAATCCCACTTCAGCACTATTTAAGTTTGTTGAAAAGTTTAATATTTCTATTAATGATGTAGAGATCGATAAGAGTGAAGGCGGAGAGTATGTGATATTTTACAGAATTGATAAAGGGTTAAAGGTTTCAGAAGTTGTTTCTGACATAGTGCCTAAGGTGGTTTCGGAATTAAAAATGCCCAAAAGTATGAGATGGGGTGCGGGTATAAGATTTGTAAGACCAATAAGATGGATATTATCTATTTCTGATTTAGGGCATATAAAAGTAAATCTTGGGAAATTGGAGTCTGATAAATTTACATATCTTGAGAGATTTGCACCAGATGAAAAGTACGAAGTAAATTCAATTGAAGATTATTTTAATGTAATGAAGGAAAAAAATATTATTATTAACCAAGATGAAAGGGCCAACAATATAAACTTTGAAATTAACAGCGTTTTAGGAAACGATAAAAAGATAGTTTTTGATCAAGATCTTTTAAAAGAAGTATTATTTTTAGTTGAGAGTCCTAAAGCATTTTTGGGTTCATTTAATCCTGATTTTTTAAAATTACCAAAAGAAGTGCTGATAACAGTTATGGCAAAACACCAAAGATATTTTGCTGTAATGGACACCAACGACAAAATATTGCCTAATTTTGTAGGAATAGTAAATGGTAGTAACAAAAATATGAAGTTAGTTAAATCTGGAAATGAAAAGGTTTTAAAAGCAAGGTTATCAGATGCAATGTTTTTTATGAAAAAGGATTTAACAAAAAAATTAAGAGATAGGTTAGACGATTTAGTTAGTGTTTCTTACCTGGAAGGGTTAGGAAATTATCTTGATAAAACCTTTAGAATTAGAGAATTATCTCTTGCATTTAATAGGTTTTTTGATATAAATTTAGATGAAGAATTAATTAAAAACTCATCGACACTTTTGAAATGCGATCTGGTTACCCAGATGGTTTTTGAATTTCCTGAGTTACAAGGAGTGATGGGGAGGATTTATGCTGAAAAAGAAGGTATTAAACCTGAAATTGCGCTTGCAATAGAGGAGCATTATCTTCCAATTAGTATGAAATCTCCATTACCTACAACTTTATTAGGAAAGCTGCTTTCTTTTTCTGATAAATGCGATCACCTATTTATGTCCTTTTTGAACAACTTAATTCCATCAGGATCAGGAGACCCATATGGCCAAAGGAGAGCGAGCGCAGGAGTATTGAGAATACTGTTGGATTATGGATATGAAAACGAGCTAGAAGAAATATTTAACTTTGCATTAAATTCTATTTCTTATATCACTACCCTCCCTTCAAGGGATATTAGTCAACTGATTAATTTTATGAAGATTAGAATGTCATCTATGTTTATTGATATGGGGTATAGATATGATTTTGTTGATGCCGTTTTGGACGTTACGTCATCGCCTGTAAAGGCTAAAAGAAGGCTGGATGTTCTTACTGAATGGTCAAAGAGAGATGACTTCTTTGACATTGTGAGTACTATTATTAGACTTGAGAGGATTATTTCAGATAAAGAAGAATTAGCGAAATTCGATCCTTCTTTACTAATAGAAAAGGATGAAAAAGAACTTTTTGAAAGATTTTCTTATTCTAAGGATAAATTAGAAGAGGCAATTTTGAATAAGAATTATGTTGAAATTCTTAATATAATTATTGAACTTTCAAGTCCTATTCACACGTTTTTCGAGAATGTACTTGTTAATGTGGAAGATAAAAAACTTAGAGATAATAGAAAGGCACTATTAAACTCAATATCAACACCCTTTTATAAGTTGTGGAATTGGAAAAGGATCGTAAGGAGTTAGCCAAATGAATATTCTTATTTTATCTGACTCAACTGGCCATACTGCGCAAGCAGTAGCGGTTGCTGCTACAAGTCTTTTTCCAGATAATGCAGTCAACTTTAGAATAAAAAGGATCCCATATGTAACAGATGAAAAAAAGCTTATTGAGATTTTAGACAATATTAATCCCGAAGATACTTTAATTTTGTATACAATTGTTACCACTCAGCTCAGATCTTTGTTAAGAGAGGAGGTAGAGAAGAGATCTATTAAGGCCGTTGACGTTTTAGGCCAAACAATTGACGCTATTAAAATGTTCACGAGGCAAAGCCCCATTGAGAAACCTGGTATATTGCACAAACTTGATACTTCATATTTTAGCAGAGTAGAGGCTATAGAATTTGCTGTAAGATGCGATGATGGAAGGGCAAACATAGGTGATTTACTGAAAGCTGATTTAATATTGATTGGAGTATCAAGAACGTCTAAAACTCCTCTTTCAATGTATATGGCGCATCAGGGTTATAAGGTTGCAAATATTCCCTTGGTTTTGGGCATCGATCCGCCAAATGTACTTTTTGAATTGCCAAGAGAAAAAATAATTGGCCTAACTATTGAACCAGCTGCTTTGGCTGCTATTAGAGCAAAGAGATTGGAAAAGATGGGTATAACAGGTATGAAGGCGTATATGGATATAAGGTTTGTAGAAGAAGAGCTGCGTTTTGCTGACAGAATTATGAAAAGGATTGGGTGTAGAGTTGTTGATGCTACAAACAAGGCAGTAGAAGAAACAGCCACAGAAATATTAAACATTTTATGTAACAATAAAATTTCCTAGATGGTTTATCTTTTGTGCTAAAATCAAGTAAATCAGTATAGAGGAAATTTTAAATTTTATTTCAGGAGGAAAAATTATGGGGAAATGGGTATATTTATTTGAAGAAGGTAACGCTTCTATGAAAGATCTTTTAGGCGGCAAGGGTGCTGGCCTTGCAGAGATGACAAATATTGGTTTACCTGTGCCCCCGGGCTTTACTATTACTACTGAGGTGTGTAATTTGTACTTGGAAAAGGGAGATAAAGTCATAGAAGAGCTCTGGCCCATGGTTCTTGAAAAGGTTAAGGTAATTGAAGAGAGAACGGGAAAAAAGTTTGGTGCTCAGTTAGGTTTGCCCCTTCTTTTTTCAGTGAGATCTGGCGCAAAGTTTTCGATGCCTGGGATGATGGATACTGTCTTAAATATTGGTTTAAACGATGAAATTGTGGAATTATTCAGTAAAGAATCGGGCAATCCAAGACTTGCGTATGATTCGTATAGAAGACTTTTGCAAATGTTTGGCGATATTGTGTTGGGTATGGGAATTCATCCCTTTGAAAATGAACTTGAGAGTATAAAGGCGCAAAAAGGCATTAAAAACGATGTAGAATTAAGCGCTGATGATCTTAAAGAACTTGTCGGACGATATAAGAAAATATATGAAAGTGAAGGAAAGGTTTTCCCACAAGATCCTTTTGTTCAGCTGAAGATGGCAATAGAAGCTGTATTTAAATCGTGGAACGTTCCTCGAGCGATTAGTTATAGGAAAATAAATAACATTCCAGATAACCTTGGCACGGCTGTAAATGTGGTTTCTATGGTATTTGGCAATATGGGAAACGATAGCGCTACGGGTGTAGCGTTTACGAGAGATCCAAAGACAGGCGAAAAGGGAGTTTTTGGCGAGTACCTTTTAAATGCGCAGGGTGAAGATGTGGTAGCGGGCATAAGAACGCCTAAACCAATTAGTGATTTAAAAGATGATATGCCAGAGGTCTATAACGAACTTTTAAATATTTGTAAGGTGCTAGAAGATCATTATAAAGATATGCAGGATATTGAGTTTACTATAGAAAAAGGAAAACTCTATATGCTTCAAGTTAGGACTGGAAAAAGAACTCCTGGTGCGGCTGTGAAACTTGCTATGGATTTCTTGAAAGAGGGTTTGATAAGTGAAGAGGAGGCAATTTTAAGGGTTGAACCTTCACAGGTAGACTTTCTGCTCCATCCTAGAATTGACGTGTCTTCTAAACTCAAAAGCATAGCAAAAGGACTAGGTGCCTCTCCAGGAGCTGCAACTGGTAAAGTTGTTTTTGATGCTGATTTAGCTGCCAAGATGGGCGATGAAGATGTTATCCTTGTGAGACCTGAAACTGTACCAGATGATATTCATGGTTTAGCCGCTGCAAAGGGTGTTCTTACTGCTAGAGGTGGTATGACAAGTCATGCTGCTGTGGTAGCTAGAGGAATGGGAAAACCTGCTGTTGTGGGTGCTGAATCTATTAAGATAGATTTAAATGAGCGATCATTTACCGTAAATGGAGAAACAATAAAGGAATTTGATGTTATAACGATAGATGGTACCTCTGGGAATGTTTTTAAAGGGGTTGCTCCGCTTATAATGCCAGAGTTAAGTGAAGATCTTCAAGATTTGCTAGTTTTAGCTGATAAAGTAGCAAAAATTCAAGTCAGAGCAAATGCTGATACTCCAGAAGATGCAAGAAGGAGTTACGAATTTGGAGCAAAGGGTATAGGCCTTTGTAGGACCGAACATATGTTTATGGCTCAAGATAGATTGCCTGCTATGCAGGAGATGATTGTAGCCGAAACAATAGAAGAACGAAAGGCTGCGCTCGAAAAATTGCTTCCTATGCAAAGGGAAGATTTTTACGGAATATTTAAGGAGATGAAAGGATATCCTGTAATAATTAGACTTCTTGACCCGCCTCTTCATGAGTTTTTGCCTAAAAAGGAAATTTTGAAAGAAGAGATTGCACAACATGAAAAAAGTGGAGAGAAGGAACTAGTAGAAAAAAAGAAAAGACTCTTGAGAAGGGCTGAGACTCTTAAGGAATCCAATCCGATGATGGGTTTCAGAGGTTGTAGGCTAGGTCTAGTTTACCCTGAAATAAATGAAATGCAGGTAAGGGCTATTTTGGAAGCTGCAGCAATGGTGATCAAAGAAGGAGAGCGAGTCTTTCCAGAAATTATGGTACCTCTTGTAGGGCACATAAATGAAATAAGGCTTGTTAGAGAAAAACTTGAAGAAGTAGCAAAAGAGGTTATTTCTGAACAAGGTGTACAAATACCTTATTTATTTGGAACAATGATAGAATTACCAAGGGCTGCACTAAGGGCTGATGAAATAGCAAAGTATGCTAAGTTTTTCTCCTTTGGTACAAATGACCTTACGCAAATGACATTTGGATTTAGCAGAGATGACGCAGAAAGTAAGTTTTTGCCTGTTTATCTAGAACGAGGTATACTGCCAGTAAACCCATTTCAGACATTGGATAGAGATGGGGTAGGTGAATTAATGAAGATAGCTGTAGAAAGGGGCAGATGTGCGAACGCGGATCTCGAAATAGGAATATGTGGCGAGCATGGAGGAGATCCTGATTCGATAGCTTTTTGCTATGAAATAGGTCTTAACTATGTTAGTTGTTCTCCTTTTCGTGTACCCGTAGCAAGATTGGCTGCGGCAAGGGCGACTATTCTTGCTAAGGTGAGATACGAATCTGATAAATAATTAGAAATAAACCTTCAAATGCTCGTTTATAGAACTACTCAAGAGGAAAGAGAAAAAAGATATCTTTCAAAATTGGCGACACTAAGTTCTAAAACTTTGGGTCGCCAATTTGTTGAACCTGAGTGCGAATTTAGGAATCCCTTTCAGAGAGATAGAGATAGAATTATTCATTCAAAGGCATTTAGACGATTAAAACATAAAACTCAGGTATTTATTTCTCCTGAAGGGGATCACTTTAGAACGAGATTAACTCATGTTCTTGAGGTATCTCAAATTTCAAGAACATGTGCGAGGATTTTAGGTTTAAATGAGGATCTAGTTGAGGCAATTAGTTTAGGACACGATTTAGGGCATACACCGTTTGGTCATATAGGGGAAGAGGTGTTAAACAAGTTGTTGCCTCCTTTTAGCCACGAACAACAAAGTCTTAGGGTTGTTGATATTTTAGAAAAAAGAGAGGGTAAGGGATTCGGTTTAAACCTTACTCACGAGACAAGAGACGGTATTTTAAGACACAGTATAAGTGACAAAATTAAGCCTATTACTCAAGAAGGTTTATTGGTAAGATACTGTGATAAGATTTCGTATATATGCCACGATCTGGATGACGCAATAAGAGCTGGACTTTTGAAGTACGATGACTTGCCCTTTTTTGTAAAAGAAATTGGAAAGACTCATAGTGAAAGAATAGGCACGCTTGTGAGGCTTGTTGTTGATGGTTTTGATCCAATAAAAGGTTTTCTCGATGATGCGAAATTTATAGATGTAATTAAAAATTTACGAGATTTTATGTTACAAAAGGTATATTCAGCCGAGATTTTAAGAAGAGAAGAGGAGAAGGTTACAAGGATGTTTAATTTTATAATAGAATATTTAAAGTCAAATCTTAATTTGATTCCAAATTTGCCAGAGGTTTATGGAGAAAGCGTTTTTAGCGAAGATACTGCTAATATTGCAATAAAGGATTATATCTCAGGTATGACTGATTCTTACATAATACTATACTTTGAAAAAAATTTTTTGCCTTCAAGCTGGCCGCTTAAGTAAAATTTTCGTTTTAAATGTGTTAAAATCATTACAAAGTTCTCTTGGGTGAAAATTACTTTAAGAGAATAATTAAATTGTGTTATTTTTAGAAAGGGGGCTTTATGCTTTATCAGATTGCTTTACATGTAAAAAGTTGCGATACATATAGGCTAGGAATTGCAATTGAACAGGTTGAAAGATTATATCAAAAGGTAAGTAAAGGTTCTATCTCGGTGATATTTCTTTTCACCTTTGAAGGTATTGATTTGTTTTATAAACACAAGATACCTGAAGAACTTTTAAGAAGAATGGAAAACTTAGCCACTTATGGAGTAAAATTTAAGTTAGTTTTACCTGACGATGGAGAAGTAAAATTGGACGAATATCCATTTCTAGACGTTATCGAAGCTGGTTTAATAGAGCTTGTGAAACTCTATAGAGCTGGATATTTGTATATAAGTATATAATTTTAAGGGGTTTTTATGCAAATTTTGATGCCTGAAATAAATAAAGATAGTATAAGAAATAGATTAGTGAAATGGCTAAAGAAGGAAAACGATTTAGTAGAAATAGGAGAAGAAATCGCCTTAATTGAGAATCAGAGGGTAACAAGTGTAATAAGATCACCTTCTTCTGGAAGGCTGGTAAATATGCTTCAAGAAAATAGTTTTATTAACGTGGGGCAGCAAGTTGCTGAGGTTATAGAAAATAATTTATTAAAAGAACAAAGTTCATCAGAGAAGGTAACTACTGGTTCTCAGAGCGGGAGTGATGTGATTTTACAAGTAGATAATACCAAAGAAGATGAAGTCATTATTCCTGGAAATGATTCTTTGAGTTTGAACTGTAGAGTCGATATTTCTAGATCTTTGTTTTTTGTACATGATAATTCTATTAGATTTTCAAGTTATTTGTTTTTTTGTATATCAAAGGCATATTCTAAATATCCATTCTTAGGGAAGCAATATCCGATTAATTTTCTTGAATTAAGTGAAGTTGGCTTAGAAAAAGTTGATTCCTATTCTGATGATTTGTTGAATAAAATAGAATCGGTTGGTTTGAGCTCGTTAGATGAATTTTTTAAGAAAAATGAGCGAAATATAGATTTTTCATTAGATAATAGTTTTAATGTAATTCATTGTGAAAATATAGCGTTAGAAAACGTGCGATTTACTTTTTATAAGAAAAGTAGTGCAATTTTAGCTTGCTTTTACAATATATCTGAGGATTTTGAAAATGGTTCTAGAGAAGAGTGTAACTTGTTCTTTAGCTCAAATTTTGGAAGGAATTTATCTGATATCTTGAATTTTATAAGAAAATTAAAGTCCTTTTTAACTAAACCTGAAAATTTAGTTCTCTAAATTTTTATGTTTTGCTTCACGGGCAAGAACTATTAGGATACTATTATTTGATGGAGGAGATAAAGATGATTAGGGTAGTAGTAGCTGGTATTGGTGGTAAGATGGGGAGGATGGTTTCTGAAACTATATTAAAACAACCAGATATGAAATTGGTTGGGGGAGTTGATCCAGCTGTATCGGGAAAATCTCTAGCTGATTTATTTAGAATTGATGATTCTACAACTGTGAGCGCAACTATTGAGGATCTTTTGGTAAATTCTCAATTTGACGTTTTAGTAGATTTTACAAGAGGTAACATTGCCCCGCATACTATTGAAAAAACTCTCGAGTATAGGAGGAATGTAGTAGTAGGCACTACTGGAATCGACGGAAAGGAATTAGATCGTTTAGGCAAAATGGCCAATGACTTAAAAGTTGGCTTTTTCCTTGCACCTAACTTTTCTTTGGGCGCTGTTTTAATGATGGAGTTTGCGAAGAAGGCAGCGAAATATTACAATCATGCTGAAATAATAGAGTTGCATCACAATCAAAAGGCTGATGCTCCTTCTGGAACTGCTTTAAGAACGGCATATTTAATGTCTGAGGATTCAAAAGTTTTTAACAAAGATACGGTTAAGGGCGAAGAAAAGATAAAGTGTGCTCTTGGCGGGGAGGTGAATGGTATTAGAATTCACTCTGTAAGGCTACCTGGTTTTGTAGCACATCAGGAAGTTCTTCTCGGAGGCTTAGGTGAAATTCTAACTATCAGACATGATTCTCTTTCAAGGGAGTCCTTTATGCCCGGGGTGCTACTTGCGATTAGAAAGGTACAGGGGTTAAGCGGGTTTGTCGTAGGTCTTGAAAACTTGCTGTAAATTTTTCTTGTTTTGAATATAGTTTTGATAACAATATGCAAATATAATTTAAAAATCCTTTTTAATCTATTTTTTAACATAAAATTAACATTAATGTGATAAATTTAAAATGATATAACACATATGTAGGGAGTAAAAACGCTAATGCCGAAGAAGATTCAAAATATAGTTAATTTTCCTCCCTTTTGCCTTTCAAACTTTTCTTTGTTCGAATTGTTATTAAAACTTGTTGCTGTACTTTTAATATTTTTGCCCATTTTGATTTTTGTGGTTTTATTTATAAACTCTCTTCCAGCAATATATCATTTAGGTTTTAGCGTATTTACTACGAATAACTGGGATCCTGTAGATGATAAGTTTGGAGTAATATCTCCATTACTCGTAACAGTTATGGTTGGAGTGATTTGTACGTTTTTAGGCTTGATGCTTTCAACTCCTATTGCTCTTTTTCTCTCGTTTTACTCAAGAGGAAGGATATCAGCATTTTTTTCTACTGTGATTGATGCGCTTGCTTCTATTCCTTCCGTAGTTCTTGGTTTGTGGGCTATTTTTTATGTTGCACCGCACGTCGATAAAGTTGAAAATGTTATAAGAGATTTATTTGGATTTATCCCCTTTTTAAAAGGAAATCCTTCTCCATTTGGTCTTTTTACCACTATATTGATTTTGACGTTGATGCTTATTCCAATACAGACTGTTTTGATTAAGGAATTAATAACTCTAGTACCAAGAAATTTGATTGAAGCAGGCTTTAGTTTGGGCACAACAAAATTTGAAATTGTAAGAAGTTTAATTTTGCCATTTATAAAAAAGGGCATGATTGCTGTGATATTTCTCTCTCTTGCGAGAGGGATGGAAGAGACTATGGCTACTGCAATGCTTATTGGAAACAGGCCCCTTTTTCCTGATTCGCTTTTTTCTCCAACGGCAACCCTTACAAGTATAATTGCAAATGAATTTGCTGAAGCGTTTTCGCGGATCTATCTATCTGTTTTGTTTGAACTTGGCCTTATTTTATTCATACTTGTATTTGTAACTAACGTTATTGCTAAACTCATACTAAGGCTTTTATATAGGGGAGTTTAATTTGAGAGTAATAATAGACAAAATTTTCCAAATTTTTACTTTAAGTGTTGCAATTTTTGTTTCTATAATTTTAATATTTATACTCTTTCAGCTTATAAAAGATGGTATTAGTTCATTGAGTCTTAACTTTTTTATTGAAAGCGCTAGACCTGTGGGTTCTAACTCGGGCGGATTTAAACAAGCTATTTTGGGCTCATTAATTATAGATTCAATTGCAATGTTAATAATTGTTTTTCTTTCTATCCTTGGAGGGCTATTTTTGTACGTTTATCCAGAAACGCTGCTTTCAAAAATATTGAAAGAATCCATGTCTCTTTTGCAGGGGACTCCCACAATTGTTTGTGGGATATGCGTTTATTATATACTTGTTAGGTCAATGGGGCATTTTTCCGGACTTGCTGGTTCAGTAGCCCTTGCTTTGGTTGGAATTCCATATATGGTACTTGCAAGTGAACAGATTTTCAGTATGACTCCAACTCTTTTGTTAGAGGCTGCTTACTCACTTGGTCTTTCAAGAACAAGAGTAATACTATATGTGGTGCTCAAGTTTGCTAAATTTCCACTTCTTGCTATTTCACTTCTTACTCTCGCAAGAATAGCGGGTGAAACTGCTCCACTTCTTTTTACTGCTTTTGGTAATAGCTTTTTAGAGCTAAATCCTTTAAGACCAATGGCTGCAATACCTTTACAAATTTACGTGTATGCGATATCTCCATATGACGAATGGCATAGACTTGCTTGGGCTGGAGCCCTAATTTTGATAGCTTTTGTTACAGTCTTAAGTTTAATTTTAGGTCGTTATAGAAGATTGGGAGAATAGGCGGAAAGAATATGATAAAAATGAAGTTGCAAGACGTTCATGCCTTTTTTGGAAAAAATGAGGTTTTGAAAGGTATTAACCTTGATATTTATGACAAAGCTGTTACTGCAATAATTGGCCCCTCTGGATGTGGCAAAACAACTCTTCTAAGATGTTTAAATAGGATGCATGAACTCGATAAAAATGCATATATCACAGGTAAAATACTTTTAGACGGTGAAGACATTTTTAAGATGGACCTTTATAAAGTAAGAAGAAAGGTTGGTATGGTTTTTCAAAGGCCTAACCCATTTCCATTTATGTCTATTAAAGATAACGTTCTTGCTGGTTTTTTGATGAGCGGCAAGAGGCTTTCAAAAAAGCAAAAAGAAGAAATATGTGAAAGAAATTTAATTAGAGTAGCTCTCTGGGATGAAACGAAAGACAGATTAAATGACCTTCCTACGAATTTATCTGGTGGTCAACAACAAAGACTTTGCATAGCAAGAGCTCTTGCGAACGATCCTGAGGTTATTCTGATGGATGAACCTACATCAGCACTTGATCCAATTTCTACCGCAAAAATTGAAGAATTAATAGTTAATCTAAAAAGCGAAATAGTGATAGTAATAGTTACACATAACATGCAACAGGCAGCTAGGATTTCTGATTTTACGTCGTTTATGTATATGGGAAGTTTGGTAGAATATGGGATAACAGAACAAATATTCAAAGTTCCAAAGGAAAAGCTTACAGAAGACTATATAACTGGCAGATTTGGCTAAGAGAGTGAGGTGTATCTTTGAAAAGACACTTTGATATAGAAATTAGAGAATTAACGAAGAAATTGTTTGAGATGACTACTATTGTTGAAAGGGCAATTGACCTAGTGATTCTTTCTATATTAGAGAGGGATTCTAGAATTGCCCAAGAAGTTATTGAAAGTGAAAAGATGACAGATGAGCTTGAGATTGAAATAGAAGAGCAGTGCATGACTATGCTGGCTCTATATCAGCCGGTTGCAAAGGATCTTAGATATATAGTTATGATTATGAGAATAATAGTGGATCTAGAAAGGATGTCTGATGAAACAAAGAATATTGCACTTGCAGCTATAAATTTGTTGAAGGATCCGCCAATTGAGATCTTTATGCAAAGAATTCCTGATATGGCTAAGAAGGTAAAGGTTATGGTTAGAGACGCTATTACCTCTCTTGTTGAAAGAAGCGAGGAGATAGCTATGAGCGTAATAGAAAATGACGATGCAGTAGATGAAGATTACCATAATATTCTCAATAGTTTATTAAAAGAACTTTCTGAGAGAAAACTTAACTGTGAAAGAATTATAGATTGGTTGTTTATTACTAGACATTTTGAAAGGTTGGGAGACCATGCCACGAATATTGCTGAAGACGTTCTGTATATTGTAAGAGGTAAAAACGTTAAGCACATGAAACCTCAATTTTAATCGTTTTAGCTTAGCTGTGAGGGGGAAAAGGTTATAGTTAAAGTTAAATTATTTTAGTTTTAAATATGGGGAGATGCAGCTATGAAAATAAGGGTTACAAATGAAGCAAGAAAGTTTATTCAGAGTAGAACCAAGGGAACAGCCTATATTATTATAAGCGCGCCTATAAAATATTGCGGTTCCTGAAGTGATCCAGAGCCTAGCAGTTTGCAGGCAAGAATTGTAACTTTAGAACAGATAAACAAATTTAAGCACGATCTTATTTTTTGGGATGAAACAATAAATGTGTACATCGATTTCCTTACAGATAAATACTTTGGTCAGATTGATCATGTTTTAGATCTTTGTTATGATGATACAACTGGTACTCCATATTTGTGTGTGAATCCTGATCCAAGGCTTCTTATGGATCTGGCTAAAATCTAAAAATATATCTTAAAGGAGTAGGAGGTAAACATGAAAGTTTTAGTTGCTGTGGATGGTTCTAAACCCTCTATGAAGGCTGCAGAATTTGCTTTGAACTTGGCAAAAGAGCACCATTCTGTTGAAGTTATACTTTTGACTGTTGGTTGTGCATATGATTGGACTTATGTGAGCGATGATGTTTTTGTTGATCCTGAAAAAATTAATGAAGCTTGTGATCTTGCCTTTTCTAAAAAATTAGATGAGGCTAAAAAGATTTTTGACGAAGCAGGAGTCAAAGTAAAAGCTGTGCTGATTTCTGGAGGTGATCCTGCAAAAGAGATTTTAAAGTATGTAGAGGAAAATAACGTAGATAGAATTGTAGTTGGGAATAAGGGTTTAAATCCTTTATCAGGACTTTTGGGAAGCGTAGCTTATTCTATTTTAAAGAATGCAAAGGTACCAGTAATTTTGGTTAAATAAAAATATAAACAAATTAAATAAATTTAAAACGTTAATCTCAAAGATTTGAGCTTTTGTTTGTTCTTTATTTTGTTTTATATCTTTAATATTCTTTAACTATTTAGGGAGTGAGCGTAATAGGTTCCTTTTCTTCTTTAGGCGAATACTTATCTTTTTTGGAAAAGAATAATGAGTTGAAGAGAATAAAGGTAGAGGTTGATAGCTATCTTGAGATAACTGAAATAGCTGATAGATTCGTGAAAGTTGGCGGACCAGCCTTATATTTTGAAAAGGTAAAGAACTCTAGTTTTCCACTAGCTATTAATATATTCGGAACATGGGATAGAGTAGTAAACGCAATAGGAAATCCTGATGATATTGCTAAAAAAATTGAGGACTTCCTTAAGTTTCCTACTAAAAAAATTGGTTTTTGGGATGTTTTTAAGTCTCTACCAGATATTTTGGGACTTATGAATATAAAACCAAAAATTGTTAATAAGGCACCCTGTCAGGAGGTTGTATTAAAGGGTGACAAGGTGAACTTAAACGATCTTCCGGTGCTTCATTGCTGGCCTCTTGATGCTGGTCCATTTATTACTCTCCCACTTGTTATTACCCAAGATCCTGAAACTAAAGAGAGAAATCTTGGAATGTATAGAATGCAGGTCTTTGATAAAAACACTACGGGCATGCACTGGCATCCCCACAAAGATGGGGCTAGGCACTATTCAAAATTAAGAAAAGGTGAAAAAATGCCTGTTGCTGTGGCTATTGGAGCAGATCCAGCGACTATTTATGCTGCAACTGCACCTCTTCCGCCGAATGTTGATGAATTCGTTTTTGCGGGTTTTCTTAGAGGTTCAGGGGTGGAGTTAGTTAAAGCGTTTACTTCTGATTTGCTTGTGCCTGCACAAGCCGAATTTATTCTAGAGGGATATGTTATTAAAGGAGAACATAGAAAAGAAGGGCCATTTGGAGATCATACTGGATTTTATTCTCTAGAAGATGAGTTTCCAGTGTTTCACGTAGAGTGTATTACCCATAGGAAAAATCCTGTTTACGTAGCTACCATTGTGGGAAGACCTCCTATGGAGGATGCGTATCTTGGTAAGGTAACTGAAAGGATATTTTTGCCTATGCTAAAGATGACTTTGCCTGAAATAGTCGATATAAATTTGCCAATTGAGGGAGTGTTTCACAATTTAGCTATAGTTTCCATTAAAAAGCAATATCCAGGACATGCAAGAAAGGTTATGCATGCCTTGTGGGGGTTGGGACAAATGAGTTTTACGAAATTTATTATTGTGGTTGATGAGGACGTAAACGTTCATGATATGTCTTACGTTAGATGGAAAGCTCTAAACAACGTAGACCCAGAGAGGGACATTGAAATAGTTAAAGGTCCTGTAGATCTTTTAGACCACGCATCTAGCTATCCGCGGTTTGGTTCTAAAATGGGGATTGATGCAACAAGAAAAATGAAAGAAGAAGGCCTTATAAGAGAATTTCCTCCAGAAATAATAATGGATAAAAAAATAAAGGATTTGGTAAGCAGGCGATGGAAAGAATATGGATTTTAGCTTAATTGAAAGGGGTTTGAAGGTATAAGAAATCAAATCGTATTGAAGTTAACAAACATTCTTAATGATATAAGGGTAGAACATACAGTTTTTTCTTTACCATTTTTATTAGCCTCTGCTTTTATAGCCTCGGGTGGTATTCCTAAAATTGAAAAGCTAATTTTAATAGTACTTGCTCTTTTGTTTGCAAGAGCAGCTGCTATGTCGTTTAACAGGTTTGCAGATGCAAATATTGATAAGTTTAATCCAAGAACTGCAAATAGAACTATTCCAAAAGGTTTAGTAAGAAGAAATGATATGCTTTTATTTGTAGTCTTTTGCTCTTTAATTTTTGTCTTCATTTCCTTTTTGCTCGGCAATCTAACGTTTGAACTGTCACCTGTAGCGCTTTTTATAATTTTTTTCTATTCTTATACGAAAAGGTTTACAGCGTTAAGTCATATTGTTTTAGGTATTGCCCTTAGTCTTGCACCTGGTGGAGCATGGATAGCCTTGAGAAACGACTTTGGTTTGGTGCCTTTTTTCATGATGTTAGCTGTTGTGTTTTGGCTTGCTGGATTTGACGTCTTATATTCTCTTCAGGATTTGAGTTATGATATAAAACAGGGACTTCATTCTATACCAGTAGTTATAGGTGAAAAGAATTCTTTATATGTAGCTAGATTCTTTCACACACTTACAATAATTTTTTTGATTCCGATTGGTTTTTTGGCTGACATAAGCTTTGTTTACTATATTGGTTTGGGTTTGTTTGCAGGATTGTTGTTTTATGAGCATTCACTAGTTAAGCCAAACGATCTTTCAAAAATAGATGTGGCCTTTTTTAACGTTAATGCTATCTGTTCTTTTATTTATGCACTTTTTGTGATTGTTTCAGTATTAATAAAATAATATAGGTGAATAATTTGAAAAGGATTGTAATTGGTATTACTGGAGCAAGTGGTATAAGGTATGCTTTAAGAATAATAGACGTTTTAAGAAAAGAGGTTGATTTGTGTGTAATATATACTAGGGCAGCAAACCTCGTAATGATGGATGAAGAAAAGATTGACATAAACGTTATAAAAGAAAGGTATAGTGAGGTAGTCTTTTATAGTGAGGACGATTTTAGTTGTAAATATGCGTCTGGATCGCAGGATCTTGATGCCGTAATTGTCTGCCCCTGCTCTGCTGCTACCCTTTCTAGCGTTGCAAACGGTTTATCTTCGAATCTTTTAGAAAGAGTTTGTGATGTAGCTCTTAAAGAAGGTACTAAGTTAGTGTTAGTATTTAGAGAAACGCCTCTAAATTTGATTCATATTGAGAATATGAGAAAGGTTGCTATGGCTGGTGGTGTTATCTTGCCTGCCTGTCCTGGATTTTATAATAACCCAAAGACAATAGATGATATGGTAGACTTTGTAGTGTCAAAGGCGCTGAATAGAGTTGGAATTTCAAATAATCTTTTAAAACCCTGGAAATATGAAAATAAATCTTAGACTTTAAGGAGCGTAAACAGTTATGGGAAAGGTTTTTTTGGTGGGCGCAGGTCCTGGAAATGAAGGGCTCTTTACAATATCTGGGTTAAATATCCTCAAAAAGGCTCAAGTTCTAGTGTTTGATAGGCTTATTCCTAAAGAGCTTTTGTCGATGGTTCCAGAGGATTGCGAGCAAATCTATGTGGGGAAAGAATCGAGTAAACACGCAATGAAGCAAGATGATATAAACAAGTTACTTGCTGACAAGGCATCTGAAGATAAGCTTGTAGTTAGACTAAAAGGCGGAGACCCATTTTTGTTTGGTAGGGGTGGAGAGGAGGCTCTTTATCTCAAAGAAAGGGGTATAGAGTTTGAATTGGTCCCTGGAATTAGCGCTGCTTTAGCTGTGCCGCTTTATGCTGGAATCCCGGTTACGCACAGGAAGGTGGCTTCATCTTACGCTATATTTACCGGGCACGAGGATCCCACAAAAGAAGACTCTACTATTGATTGGGAGCATTCTCTTGGTGCAGATACACTTGTCTTCTTTATGGGGGTAGAAAGACTTGACAAGATAGTAGAAAAGATAATAACTGTTAGAAAGGATAAAGAAGTCCCTTGCGCATTAATTCAAAACGGAACCCTTCCCACTCAAAAGGTTGTAGTAGGTAAGTTGTCAAATATAGTAAGTCTTGCTCAAGAAAACTCAGTAAAACCACCTGCTTTGTTTGTGGTGGGCAATGTAGTTAATCTCAGAGAAGATTTGATATGGTTTGAGAAAAAGCCCTTATTTGGTAAAAGGGTTATAGTAACCAGATCAAGGATGAAGGCGAGCCTTTTAAGTGAGAAATTAAAGGAAAACGGCGCAGAGGTTTTTGAGATACCAGTAATAAAGTGCGTTCAAATAGCCGATCAAAAAGAATTTAAACCTGTTTTTGAAAAATTGTGCGACTATGAGTATATAGTTTTTAGTTCATCAACTGGAGTGAAAATATTCTTTGATAACTTATTTAAAGCTGGATATGATAGTAGGTATATAAAATCTAAGATTGCTGTGATTGGCGATGGCACGAGAGATGAGCTCTTAAAATATGGCGTAAAAGCAGATATCTTGCCTGAAAAGTTTGTGGCAGAAAGCCTAGTTGAGAGTTTCAAGAAAACTAATGAATCTAAGAGAGTCTTGATACCAAGGGCTAAAGAGGGTAGAGATGAGTTAGTAATGGGATTGCTTGATAAAGGATATGTAGTGGATGACTTTCACATATATTCTGTGCAGCCCGAGCAAATTTCAAAACAGGATATAGAAAGGATTTTTCAGGATGATAAAGAAGTTTTCCTGACCTTTGCGAGTTCTAAGACGGCAGAATATTTTTATGAGTCCTTAGGAGAGTACAGGGATCTAGTGCTAAAAGTTGCTAAAGTCGTATCTATTGGGCCAATTACTTCAAAGAAAGCAAGGGGCTTGGGATTTAATGTGGTGGCCGAGGCAGCAGAGTACAATATAAATGGCCTGGTAAGAGCTTTGATAGATTGTACAGGGAAGATCTAACAGGAATTTTTTGACCTGCTTTTAAAATAAAGTAGTATTGAAAGCAAGATAAAGCTTATGAAATTCCAAAATACTATGGGCATTTGGAATATATAAAAGCCATATATTACCCAACAAAAGACTCCTATCCACATCATAAGGAGCATTATGAGAGATATATCCTTTGTTGAACGCGTTTTCCATGCCTTTATTACCTGGGGCACGAGTGAACTTGTGGTAAGCAGCCCAGCAAATAATCCAAGATATGTATCAAACATAAAGATATTATAACTTATAATAGTTTTTTATTAAATTGGTTGCACACATGAAAGTTTACTTTTATTGTCAACTATTATATAATGTAAACAATGGAGGTGATATATATGTGGTGTGGTGGTCCAGGTTTTTATGGTCACGGTTTTTATGGAATGCCTATGTTTGGGATGATTTTTCCTTTGTTGTTTCTTGCTATAGTAGTATTTGCGGTTTTTTACTTCTTAAAACCGGGAATGAATAGGTGCTCAGCTACAGTTAACAGTACTTCGAACGAAGAACTTATAAAAGAGATAAATAACTTAAAGGAAGAAGTAAAGAGACTAAAAGAAGAAAAATAAACTTTTTTTAATCTATTCGGGCATTGAACCAATTATTATTGGTCAATGCCTTTTTTATTGAAAATTTAATCTTTTAGATATAAAATAAGCCTATAATAATAAATATTTAAAAAAGGAGTGATGAAGAGTGTATAGGTCATATAACGATGAGCTAATGGGAAGCACAGCCGCTGCTGATGTATCTGGCTTCTTTAGAGGGGTTTTCACGTGGATGTTTTTGGGGCTCTTATTTACAGGAGTTATCTCATACACAGTAGCGTCTAACGTTTCAATTTTGCAGCTAATTTTGGGCAATCCTATATTGTTTTATGGGATAATAGGTCTGCAATTTATTGCAGTGATAACCTTATCTGCTGCAATTACAAAGCTCCCTGCTGAGGTAGCGGAGTTTATCTTTATATTATATTCTGCTCTGACTGGCATAACCTTTTCGACCTTATTTGTAGCTTATACATCTGAATCAATAGCGTCTGTATTTTTTATTACCGCTATTTCTTTTGGGGTAATGGCTTTTATAGGGTATACTACAAAGGCAGATCTAACTAAGATGGGGACATTTATGATGGCAGGGCTTATTGCAATAATAATTGGTTTTTTGGTGAATATCTTTTTGCAGAGTAGCGCCCTAATGCTTCTTTTGTCTGTGGTAGGCGTGATAGTGTTTTTAGGTTTAACTGCATTTGATATGCAAAAGCTAAAGAAGATATATCTTGCAGGTGTTTTTGACGAGAGAAAGGAAACAGTTCTGGGTGCTCTTACTCTGTATCTAGATTTCATAAACCTATTTCTTATGTTACTGAATATAATGGGAAATAGAAGAGACTAAAACATTATGTCAAAAAAAGTGTAGGAGCAAATTATTAAATATTTTTGTCCTTTTTGCAAGGCTGAGCTACCTGAAGATTTAGATACCTGTCCTTTTTGCAAGGCTGATTTGAGAGGCAATATTTCTTATGAAGATAAGATAATATTGTCTCTTGATCATCCTATTCTCGATACCAGAATGGTAGCAATTAAATTGGTTGGGGACAAGAGTATAAAAAAGGCTGTGCCAAAATTAACTGAATTAGCAAGTAAATCAAGCGATCCCTTGGAACTCATTGCTATATGCAGGGCATTAAAACAAATTGGCTCAAGCGATGCTCTTGACTCAATAGAAAAGATAAAACAAAAAAATAATAAAATTGTGAATCGTTATATAGATGAAATTATGTCTTGATTGTATAGTCTGTTTCCAAAAGCAGGCTCTCTTTGCGACAAAAGGCCTAGACGATTGCCTAAGGGCTAAGATTTTGAAGAAAGTAATGCTTTTCCTGTGCGGCGCTGATTGGAAAACCTCCCCTGATGAGTTTGCAAACGAGGTTCATCGTATTATAAGAGAACTATCGGGATTATCAGATCCATATAAAGAGGTTAAGAAAAGAAGCAACAAAATATCACTTGAGATGTATCCAGGGTTAAAGGAATTTTTAGATAGAGAAAGGCCAGAAAATCGCCTTTACAATGCGGCGAAGTTGGCTATTGCAGGAAACATAATAGATTTTGGTCCTTCAACTGAATTTGATCTTGCTGGCACTGTGAACGAGGTGATACATAAAGATCTAGCCATCGATGATTTTAATATTCTTCAAGAAAAGCTAATCTCTTCTGATAGGTTGCTTTACTTCGCTGATAATGCAGGAGAGGTAGTCTTTGACAGAATTTTTATTGAAGAGATGCTTAGGGAGAGAAAGAAACCCTTTAAAGAGATTTGCTTTGTAGTAAAGAGTGGTCCGATTATAAACGATGCAATGTTAGAAGATGCTCTTGAAGTTGGAATTGACAGGCTTCCTAATATTAGATTCTTAGAGATTTCAAACGGAGAGAAAGATGGCACTCCCTCAAGGAGAAGCGATGAGGTAAGAAAATATATAGAGGAACATGACATAATAATTTCTAAGGGACAGGGGAATTTCGAGGGATTAAGCGACTTTCATAATATATTCTTTATGTTGATGGCAAAATGTCCTGTAATAGCAAATGAGCTAATGGTAGATATAAAAAGTAGCGTTATAAAATATATTGAATAGTCAGGAAGGCTTTTTTGCTCTAAAACTTTTCTGAGAAAGGAAAGTACTCATATATGAAGATAAGAGTATATAAGGAATTTAGTTTTTCTGCTGCGCATAAGCTGGTGGATTACAAAGGCGAATGTGCCAATCTTCATGGCCACACTTACAAATTGGGTGTTGCGGTATCAGGTCCTGTTGGTGAAAATTCTATGGTGATAGATTTTAAAATTCTTAAGAAGATTGTGGAACAGAAAATAATTTCTAAGTTAGATCACAAATACTTAAACGATATGATTTATAATCCTACTGCTGAGAAAGTATGTGAGTGGATTTTGAATGAATTGAAGGGTTCTATGCCAGAAGGTATAAATCTAGAATTTGTAAGGCTTTGGGAATCAGAAACTTCTTACGTGGAGATATACCTTTAGTGATAGCCATTCACTCTATATTTGAAAGTATATCTGGTGAAGTAGGATTCATACCACAGGGTTCCTGGTGTACAATCGTAAGACTTCAAGGATGTAATCTGAGGTGCAAGTGGTGTGACACAAAGGAATCACAGAGTATTGATTCAAGATATATGCTTTCGATTGATGAGGTTGTAGATAAGTGCAAAAACCCAAAAGTACTGCTTACTGGAGGAGAACCGCTTATTCAGAAAGACACGCTGAAGTTGATAGATCGCTTAGTTGAAAGCTATCATCAGGTTCAGGTAGAAACCAATGGGAGCATTTTCTTGCCGGAGGGTTATTCATCAGATTGTGGTTGGATAGTAGACTATAAATGCCCATCTTCCGGTATGACAGACAAAATGCCTTCTTTTGAGGATTTTATAGACAATTGGATAGAACATAAAGTCATAGTGAAGTTGGTAGTAGATAATACAGAAGAAGACCTTGAGTTTATCCTTCAAATTCTAACAAAGATGCATGATCTCTTTCAGTTTGCAATTAGTCCATTAGATGCAAGAGGTGAAAAAATCCTCTATATCGTAAATTTTATCAGGGAAAGGAACGAAAAATTACTGAGCGATATTATATTTTCAATTCAGATGCACAAGGTTGTGGGGCTTTTATAAAGGACTAATCTTTGGTGCTGCAAGCATTTTATAGTATCCTGAGCATCTTGCTTGGGGTGTCTTTTGCTTTTGAGATTTTTTAAAAGCTACCAAGCAGGATGCTTGACTTACCATAAGTGCAAACATGACTGATTCTATCAGGGGTGAATTTACATAAGAATGTGGACTTGATCCAAGATTTGATAGTATTATATAAAATGTAATAAATATATCTTACAGATAAGGGGGCGATTATGTGGACTTTAAAAGATTGAGAGTAATTTTAATTGCAATAGTTCTTGTTTTGTTTGCGTCAATTTCAGGGATATACGCCTTTTTAGGAATGCAGCACAAGGGTATTTCTAACTTTCAGGCAGTCAATAAGCAACAAGACCTTTCTGATAGTTTTGTTTATGTTTC